>Ga0209829_10001436_pt1 | contig 19262 bp, 33 predicted proteins | sample C_140205_EF_Meta_FD_187311 | JGI IMG/M metagenome (GOLD analysis project Ga0209829, IMG submission 187311) | Freshwater microbial communities from Lake Croche, Canada to study carbon cycling - C_140205_EF_MetaG (SPAdes) (version 2) | ecosystem: Environmental > Aquatic > Freshwater > Lake...
TAAGTTTTTTTCTTTTACGATCATATTAGCCAAAGCGTTTTGTTCTGCATGAATCATATAAGGATATTTATATGGTCGTATCATTGGCAGATTTTCGTCTTTTGTGTCGGCTGGAAAGCCGTTATATCCTATGCTAACGACATGATTGTCTTCGTTAACAATAACACAGCCCACTTGCGTTTGTGCATCATGTGAACGCACAGCGGCTAAGTGGGCCATTGCCATAAAGTATTGATCCCAGTCGGTTCTCATTTTAAATATTCTCTATGAATCCATGCGAATCTTGATTCTGTGTCATATGGCCCATAAGCTACAAGTTTATTATAGCCTTGGCGTTGCTCAAAGTAACCAAAAAATCCATTTGGATTCTTAGAATTTTCTGTGTTTGGAATTGGTCTTTTAACCGCTTGATTTAGTTTTTCCATGTCGATTTTCATAATCAAATCCTCTATGATATTATCCGATATTGTATAGTTTAAGAACTTCTTTTTTGTCAATAATTCCACAATATTCAACAATTTGACTTTCAGGGTCTTCATCTTCAAACGAAACAAAATAAAACTCATCAATTCCCTCCTTAAACAAATCAATCATTGCTTGCTCGCTATAGTCATTTTTACAAAAAAGCTCACTTAAATTTTTAGGAAGAGAAAAAGCCAAGTAACCCTCTCGCTCATCCAATAATTGTATAGCTATACAATGATATTCAATTTTATTTTGTTTAAATTTAAACATAGTGAATCCGCTATCAAGCTCTTCGACAATACGGATTTTTCCAATATTAAGACTCATTCTGATCACCTTCTAGTACAACTGTGACTTTGTTGACCCTGATTTCGATGTACGTCTTGCCGTCCACCGTCTTTACACTTATATTATCTAGCACGGCTTTCACTTTGTCAAGATCCGTTTGAGAAAAATTAAATTGCTTCAGCAAAATTTCAACCAGTTTATCGTTTAATGCCATTTCCAACTCCTGTAGAGGTTGATACAAATCCATTACTCATGCGTACAACTTTTTTTTTAGCATCTTCTTCTAATAATTCATTTCTTGCTATATTAATTTGCATTATCTTATCTAATTTATTTGTGTGATCATTTAAGATATCAGTGTGTACAGTAAAATTTTGTACTAAAATTTCATTTTGCTTTTCTAAAATGCTTACAGTTCTACCTGTTGCATCTTTAAGCTGTGTAACTAATTCAAAATGTGCGTCAACAATTGGTTCAACTTTAATAAAAATCTTTTTACCTAGTTTATAAACTACAAATCCAGTAATTAACCATAAGCCAACTGGAAAACCAGTTTTATTTATAAACTCTCCAAGAGCGGGTAATACTTCGTGCCATGCTGTAATCATATTAATATCTCCATAAAAAAAAGGGCCGAGGAGTTCTCGACCCCAACTTTTAAAAATTTAATTACATACCCGTAATTGGCTTGTAGTAATACTTATTGGAGCTTGTTGCTGGCTTATAGTCAACAAAGTTGGTTAAGATATACAATTCGCCCGGATAGGCTCTGGTTGGTAGAGATCCCGAAGTACCGAAGTCACTTCCAGCAGTCGCACTTGGACTTGTGATCCATGTGGTTCTTGCTTTGATCTTACCCGCAAAACCTGTTCCAGTTGTGCTATAGCCAGTGCGACTAAATTGAGTTGTACGGATTAAACTAGTAGTGTTATTCCAGTTGTCTTTTCTGAAATAAGCAATAGATTGAACGTCTTGTACATTCCCGATAAACTGCAAGAATGTTTTAGCAACACCAGCAAGACTTGTCGTAAGACGTGTCATGACCCATGTGTTGTTCTTTGCTGCATTATATGCAAATGTACCAGCAGAAAGAATCTTTGCCGTGTTGTATGTTCTAGCACCAGCTAGCAATTTAGGGAATGTATAGATATTAGGATCGCTGGCATTAATATCTTTGTATGAAATTGCTTTTGTGATTATTGTGGTTGCAGTTGATAGACCTAAGATTGTACCGCCCTGTCTTTGAGCAGTAAAGGTGCTACCCGCAGTATTTAATAGATATGGGTTGATACCCGATGTTTGTATTGGAACCATAGCATTTACCTCACTTTATGGTTTTTAATCTTCATTTCCTATTATCCTAAGCTATAAAGTTCCTTTTCCTACTTAACTATACACAATTTCACGACACAATTCAAGAGCTTTTTTAAGTTTTTTTCTTGCGGCTTCTTTTCCGTATCCATTCGCCTCGCCAATTTCTTTGTTTGTCATGTTATAATAAAACTTTTGAATAAGAATATTATGTAGCTCAGGATTAAGATCTTCTATTGAACTTAATACATCTCTAGCTTCTTCAATTGATCGTTGATCATTAACAAGCAATGCATGATAATTATCAATTAAAGAAACTTCTTTGAAATGTCTTGCCTTTTTTCTATATATTCTTCGCGTATTATTTTGCATACTTCTGTACAAGTAGGATGAGAACTTTACATTCTTTTTGCTATTGAATTTTTGTATACATCCCCACAATGTACTCATCATCACTGATTTCATTTCATCAATAGTACAAATTCCCTTTAAATTAGTGTGACAAATCTTTGACATGATTTTACGATTGTATTCATTATTATACGCTTCTTCAAATTTCTTTTCATTTACAGATTGCATTCTCAATTTCCTTCCGAACACTTGTAAAATTAAACATTTTTCCTACACCTACGCAAAAGGTATATCTACTCATAATCCTCAATGCTTCGACCCCATTAACAATTTTCATCTTATCAGATAAGTTATGAGTTAAGTCGAAGTTTGTATATCCCATCCAGCATTGCCATCTGTCGGACGGCTTTAAGGTCGAATCCAATGGTACAACCCCAAATGGAGTATGTATGACCTGAGATTCCATCATGAATGAAGGACTCATTATTTGACTTGCCGCTGCTAAAATCTGCTCATTTTCCTCTTCGTCATCGTCTATGACAAAACCATCAATTGGATTGCCTTCTACTAGTTCTATCTCTTTTTCATTCCAGTTTTCCCACATAATTTTTTTCATTAGTTTAACTCCACATTAGTAGGGTCTACAACTAAATCTTTGGGCTTTTGAAGATCTTTGTATGACTTATTAAAAATTGCATAACCTTTTGAATCGCGTTTTTCTTTTGACTGCGACTTGAGTTGATCTACGATCATCTTTTCAAAGTTACCATTGTTTATATTATTCAATAGTGTGGCAAATTTTTTAATATCTTCTTGATTGTCTCCCCAAGATGCTTCGAAGGCTACATCTCCTTCGTCGTCTAGACAAAATATAATAAAGGATTTTGGTGAAAAACTATCTGAAGTATTGGGGACTGCTCCCTGAGATGATTTCGACATATTTTTGATCCGTAAATAAAGACATAAAATCGTTTACATTTACTAACTTACCAGCTTTACAACAATCTGGCACATATAATAATTTGCATAAATATATAATTTCAATATCTTTATTTTTTTTTATACAATCTGCCAATTCTTTTTGAGGCCAATCGTAATCGACCCTTATATACTCATTATATAGATCTCTTAAACAGCTTTGTGTTGTTTTATGCAAGGCTGATACGCTTTTAGATAAAACTTTATCATCTTCAGTTATTAAGATCTTAAAAAAATCAGGATTATTTTGCACAAACTTTTGATCTAAAAATATAGGTAGTAAGACTACACTTGCTCTATACTCAATACTCATTTTTTTTCTCCATAAGGATAGGTGGACCATTGTATTATATCACAGCCCACCCAGCTTGTCAAGATTAATTTAGTAGAACCCAAGCAATTCCCTTCATTCTATCTGAAAGATTTTTAAAATCATCCTTAGATAAAACAGATTCATTTTCGCCTAGTGTTGACAAAATAATCTTATAAAGTTTATCGCCCAGCCCCTTGTATTTATTAGCGATACGTCCTTCAAAATACATTTTTCCAGAATCATAATAGTAATTTTCAAATGATAGTGATGTCACATTATCATAATTTGCTATTCTTTTTGCCATTTCATTGTTGAAAATAGCAACTAGCTCCCTATCAAATATTTCATCTGGTCCAGAAACAATTGACTTTACGTCTTTTACTTCTTCGTAAATTTTATCAGTTGGCTTAGTTAAATTTAAAGTTTTGTTGTATTCATTATTTACAACTACTTCTGTATCAGCAAGTTTTGTAATATCATTCCAAAAAAAGCCGATAATAACTAAGCCTATTCCTAAAAATAGTCTTAAATTCATATTATTTCTCTACTTTAATTAACATTGGAAAGATTTCATCAAGCTTTGCTACAGCTTCCGTTAGTTTATTTTCTTCACATGCATCTTTAAACTGCTGCCATTTTTGTACAATTTCAACTAAACTGTCTTTAGTTTCAATTACGGGAGCCACTGGCGATGGAGAAGGTATAAGATTTGGAATATCTACTTCATGGACCTTCTTTTGAACTTTTTTCAGAAGTGCTGAAAAATCAAAAGACGATAGAGTTATAACAATCCCAAGACCAATAAAAATTAATTGACCCATACTCATTGTGACACCTCGGTCTTTCTAACTGAATCGCCAACAATCCAGCTTGCACAAAGTAGCACAATATTTTGAATTTGGTCTGAGCTTAGAGTAGTGACTCCTAGGCTTTCTGTTGTTACAGCTACAATACCAGCTACCGCAACCCAGAATCTACGAGATTGAAACAATGCTTGAATTTTACTTTGCATTTTTTGCCTCCTGAACGATTGATTGAAAATTTTCTGATGTTATTTTTTTTGACTCTGCCAATATAAGATCCTGCACTTGTGGTCTTAAATGGGCATATTCTTTTGGAAGTTTGTCTTTTACAGCTTTGCGTAATAGAACTTTGTCTAATGGGCCGGGATTTTTAATCCGATCTTCTAAACCTCTTCCAAGGACATTGCATTTCATTAGCAGTTGAATAACTCCAATAATGATTGATCCAATAATTACAATTAGACCAAAGTCAAAAGAGTAGTTGTTTTCGCCATCCTCTATGTTTGAGGCTATTTCTTTTGCCAGTTCGTCTATATTCATGGCGTCACCGGAATGTATTGGACGTGCGGCGATTGCGATTGAGGTTGAGCAATTTGAGGCTCTTGCTTTGGTTTACATTGACAAGGGCCACCATCTTTCGAACACTGGCATTGACTTTTGTTGCCGTCTGCTTGCGTTATAGTTCCTGTGCCATTGCATTTACATCCCAGATCCGGTTTCGGAATATCTGGTTTTGGTACATTTTTTATAATGTATTTTTTTTCTACAGAGTCTAGAACAAGATTTGCTCTATCCATGTTAGCCTTTAATTCGACTGCTATATTTCTAGCTCCATAAGTTTTGATATTTTCCTGAGCTTTTTCATACTGAGAATATCCCAATCCAAGACCAACACCCAAAATTAAAACTATTATATTTTTCACGCAAATATCTCCTTCACTCTTGTCCAATCCATCTTTCGTTTAAAACCGTTGAAGTTGTTATAGGCAAATGTTGCTCCAGCACCGATCATACCCTCGGCAACTTTTTGTCTAATCCAGAAACTTCCATCTGGTTGTTCATACCACTTAGGACCATCGTTCCAAAGACCCCAGCTATTTTGAACTAGGAATAGCATTTCATTAAATCTTTCATAAGTGTCATCACATGCAATTAATGACATTGCGTGCGACCAACTACCTTGAGGCTCAGCTATTCCATTCTTATCTCTGTGAGGCGAGAACCCATAGTTGGAGCAAACAGATAGAGCATATCCGTTAGCCAATAAATCTCTGGCTTGTTCTACACTATTTACAGTTGTCACGGTAGTGATTTTATGCTCTGCACATTCTTTGACAACTGGCTCTGGAATGCCTCTGCCGCCCCAGTTCATTCCTATTTTAGCATTGTACGTGGATAAGTCAATGCCAAGATTTTCATATTTTTGACGAAGTAAGAATCCACCCGTCACGCTCACAAATCTTGCCGCTTGAGAGCATTGCATCCCTTGACCGCTAGACCCCCTAGAACCGTAGATTGGCTCAGTAGCACCTCTAGCGATGAAAGACTCTTTCTCCTTGCCATAGAGAATCTCGTAAGCTCTAGTGATGTCCACAGCATTACGTGTCGCGTGACTAACACAATCTCCAGTGGTTTGTGATTCATCTCCCCCAAATGATGGGAAGAAGTATTGAATTGCTTTGTAAGGCAAAGAAAGGACTCCCTTGCCTGTTCCATATAGTTGTTCACCAACATCTCCAAATAATGGATGTGGTAATTCTTCCATCAGTTTAGCCATATCAACTGGATCACATACCGCGCCTTGTAATCCGTTATTGTACTGTTCTAAAAGTTCTTCTGGACTATTAAATTCCATTTAAGATCTCCCTTGCTGTATTTTCCCAAGAGAATTTGATAGCAGTTTCAATTCCTGCTAAATTTAGTTCTAATTCACTATTTTGTTTTAATCCATGAGTTTCTCTCATATGATTTATAATTTGATCTTCTTGAGCTTTCCCAAGTTCAGCCCATTCACCTTGACCATGAAACCATATTCCATCTTGGGCTGATACTAACTTATCTGTTTCTACAATGTAAGAATTATTCCTATTTGTAAATTCGGTGTGACCAGAGTAATCAGTTGTAATCACATGCTTCCCACATGAAAGAAGTTCTAATAATTCTAGATTCCAACCTTCGGCCCGAACTGGAAATACTCCAACATCAACTTGTCTCATAATATTATACACATCCCGGTGATATTTTTGCCTTGGAATAAATCTAATTTTATTAGCAAGAGAGGAGCTTTTATAATAATTGATCCAGTCGTTATTCTTTTCTCCCAAGAAAGGGTTTTCGCACATCATCCATAATTCCACATCGTCTTTTTCAGAGAAAGCCTTTTCAAAGCATGTCTTTATGATATCATGCCCTTTTCTAATTTCCCATTTACCACAGTTAAAGAAAATCGTAGGCTTTCTTCTTACGTTATTATTTTCATTGAATAAAGATCTGTCAACCCCCAATGGTATAACTTTTGGAATTGTGCCAAGCTCATCTTCAACAATATTTTTAGCCCACTCAGAGCATACAGCGAGTTGATGACAAGATTTCATACTCCTTTTTTCTTCCGGAGTAAATTTATTTAATTCAAAAATTGGAAATCCAATCTTCTCTCCTCTGCCCACAGATTCGTGTAGTCCGTTTTGATGCCAAATTTTAAGACATGACTGAGACCATTTTAGGTTCTCATCTTTGTTTCTCCAGTCGAACTGAACTAATTCTTCATATAGTTCTGGTTCTGGTTGACCAATTGGAAAGATCGTCAAATTATCGCCAAGCTGTTTAGCTAACTGTTTTGCTATATTAAATCCAACTTGGCCATACCCTAGACTGTTAATCGGAGTCTGTAAAAACATTAATAACTCTCCCAAAGTTTAATTATATTATCTGGAAAATATAGATTTTTAACGGCATTGTCTAAATCTTCAACTGTTTGTCCAGCAAGACCTGTTCCCAGCGGAGTTAATAAGAAGACAAGATCATCATTTCTCTGTGCGTATTTCATAAGAACTTCCAGTTGAATTCTTATAAAGTCCCATCCTATAAATCCTGTTCTTAGATCTTTAGTTATTATAGCGTAAGTTTGCCCCTGACGCCCACTATTCTTTCCATATTCTGCACCCCAAGCCATCGCGGTTTTTGCTGCCCCTGCACCATGCCTACCTTCAGTATTACTACCAAATACAAATATCTCATTCTGTAATAAGAACTCTACCATTATTTCTCCTATGAAAAACCCCACTATTTCTAGTGGGGTAATATTGTTTTGTCAAGTTAAGATTGGGCTTTTTTTAACGCTTCAGGATCTGGACGATCAGGATCGCCCGGTTTAGCTGGTTTATAATTTTTACCCATTCTTTCTTTTTTCTTTTGAATATTTTCCCATAAGCCGGGTTTGTCTTTTGACATTGTTGTCATTCGTGAATCTGGAACATCTGAAAATGGCGCAGTCACCGCAGCTTTGTCATCTCTCTTTTTTTGAATTTTATTCCATTGATCCATATCCTGCTTTTCAGCTTTACCCGGAAGAATAGAGTTTTTTTCATTCGGATCTTCGTCAGACTTTTCGCCTGTAAAATAATGTTCGTGACGATTTTCTTTGCGACCCGGTTTAACTGGAACAAATTTTTCAAGATCTGTCACGGGTTGTTTTTCAGCTTCACTATAGTTTGTCATAGTCTCTATATAATTTTTCTTCATGCTATCTCCTTATATGTTTCTGGATATTTGTTTAGTGTCTCAATCCAGTAAAGATTTAAATGGTGATTACTGTGCCATTCTGAATTCGGAACATGCGTACCCATTTCTCCGCCAATATTTTGAATCCGAGAAACTGTGGGGGATATTTCATATCTATCTTTTCTAACAATATGATTAATTGTGTAATCCCAACTGCCATTCTTACCTTGAAAATCCCAGACATCTTCCATTTCTTTAAAGCGATCTTTCCAAGTAGACCAACCCCAAGGAGTGAACCACTTTCTTTTAAATACACAATCTACATCCTTATTAAGAGTATAGTAATGTTCTGTTTGATTATTTGAATTAACATATCCAGATATAGTTAATACATCTTTATTATCTTTATATAACTCTCTAGCCCATTCAAAGTATAACAAACAATCTTTTCCGGGAATTGTATCATCTTCAAAATGAATGTGGTAATCACTCTTAGAGAATCCAATAGCAAGACACTGATATATGTTTGTATTGCATCCATATCGCCTGTTGTTTACTACTACTTCTGTTTGAGATGGACGAAAGTCTTTTGCTAGTTTTTCTACTCTTTTAAACCCCGGCTCGCAACAAATTGTAATATCGTAATTTTCAATATCATAACATTGATTTAAATGCTCTAGCAGTCGTTTTGTATATTCTTCTCGATTATAAAGAGATATTGTTAGCGTTTTCAATAGCTTTCCTTCCCATTTCTGTAAATGTCCCATGAAACCCAAATGATTTTATTTCTCTCAATTCTGGCACTACATGCTCAATCGAAAATCTTATTGCTAAATCTACTGGTGCAAATTTAACACCCCTGTCTATGAAGTCTTGATACTTATAAACGCACGCAAGAAGGTCTTCATGCTCCATTATACTCTCATTTTTGAAGATGTCAAGTCCAGCATCAAGAAATTTTTTGGATCGTAAGCTGAATCCACCATTGCCCACTCTGTTGACATAGTTATCAATCCAAGGAGCGCCTATGTAGTCATATTTTAAGAATTCATTTGTCCACATATCAGGATTTACAATAAATCCATCGTGCTGTACGACTAAACAGAATTCTGTTTCTATATATTTTGGCAATTCCATTAAACAAAAGTAAGAATAGCTCCATCCATCTTTCTTACCTTTGATATCTGGTATGTCAATAATTTCTATGTCATTTTGTTTTTTTATAGAGTTTGTAAAGTACAGAGGCTTATTAAATTTAAAAATAGAATTCATCCTAGTTAGGATATTCAGACTTTCATATCTATTTTTTGTATCAATGCAAACTGGAGTAATATTAGTCAAGTTTAACATATGAATATCCATGAACAAAATCTGTTCCGTTAAAGTCTCTTGAAAATTCTTCTTCTATGAGCGACACCCAATCTCTATCATATTTATGTCCCCAGCTATCCACCTTATGCAGCATTTGCTCTTTTGTTAGCGCCCAGCTATAGTGATGACACATGGGCTTACCATCAATACCATTGACTTTTAAGTTGCTATTTAAACCAACATACTTGTATATATTTCTTTCAAGTTCATGATTTAGCATTTCTTGAGTGATTAGGCTCTGTTTCACCATTATAGGACTATCTTCAAAAGTTGTCGCCTGATATTTCTCTGATCTAAAATACCAGTAATTTGCAAACGATGTAACCTCTGCAAATTCTACTTTGTTATCAACCCATTCTTTTAATTTTTCTGGTTCAAATACTTCGTCGGCATCAACCATTAGAAGATATTCAGATTTGGAAATTATATATCCAATATATCTTTGATAATTGTGATGCTTTTTGATTGACTTGGTATTATCAAATTTAAATTGATAAAATTTACAATCTGGATTATCTTTTTTAACTTTTGCTATCACCTCTGGGTCTTCTAATTTTCCATTAAACAACTTATCAGAATAGATAATATATATATTATTAGATACTGGTCTAACGCCAGCAATAGCTCTATTAATATAATCTTTATCATATGAACAAAATGGTATTATAGAATCAATTGTTTTCATTGTATTCAAAGCACTTTCTAATGTTTATGTCTGATGTTAAATTGTAACAACTTTGAGTATACTCTAGCCTTTTTTCTTCCATTTCTGCCTCGTTCCAGAGATGTTGATGTCCCCATTTTAAAGGCTTTTGATATTCTGGAATTTTAGGCCCAATCTGTAGCTTTCTATCTATGGCTTTCCGGTTCCACGGATAGAATCTACAGTGCGCAATGTATATATCGTCAGTCTCATTGATTGTAAAATTACAATAAAGTCCATGACGACCGGGAGTATAGGAATATTCGCTCTCTAAAGAATGCATAAATCTATGTCCATACCCTTTGTCAATGCTTCCAAATTTTAATCCTGAAATAAACTCTTGTAAATTTTGTGGATCACTGGTTTGTTGTTCATCGCATGAGATATACTGCTTTATCTTATATACATTCTCTTTTAATATATCTGCTAATGGCATATTGGGTAATAAAAATTCAGTCACATTTAAACAGATTTTAAATCCGCTGACATGCTTTTCGATATCCATAACTTCATTGTCAACATCCTGCGCGCCAAACATATCATTTCTGGATTTAACTATAGTCCAATGAGGTACAATATCATTTATGATTTCTAAAGATTTATCTGTTGAATGGTAATCAATAAGAATTCCATGATCAAATATTTTCTTATGATGCTCTAGCCAAAATGGTAATAGATACTCTTCATTGTAAAAATGCATCAACACTGTGTTCATAATTTCTTCCCCGCATAAAGAAGATACATTGGTCCAGCACCTCTATTTGTAGCAGTAAAAGGATAATCTATCTTAGAGAAAAACTTTTCAAGTCTCTCATGCCAAAATTGAGAATCTCGCACTGTTTTGTGGTAGTCTATATTATAATCTGACTCATGCCTTCCTGACTGAAACAATGCAATGTTAGCTACAAAGATGCCATCTGGTTTAAGATGTTTAGCGGTGGAGGCCAGCACTTGACCAACGTCTTCTGGGTTAAAGTGTTCCATAACATCCCAAGATGTAATTAGATCGAATTGAGCCAATTCTCCATTATGTTCAATCGTATATTCTTTGGCTAAATCACACGTAAATAAAATTTCATCATGATATTTTTTCCAGTTCTCATGGCCATTCGGCATTCTTTTCTTCTCATCAATAAGCCATTGGCTAGGATTTAGGGCTTGATCTGATCCATCTACTCCAATTGATAAATGTCCACGATTGTGGAATTCGATAGCCAGCGCTCCGCCAGCACAACCCTGATCCAAAAATGATATTTTACGATTTTTAAAATAAGATTCTGCCGAATTAACAAATCCAACATCTAAATTATTATCATAAAATATACCCTCTGGGTGATTATGATCATCTGAGTCAATGGCAACTGGGTAATTTGTAATAACTTTAAACATTTAAAAGCCCCTTATCTCTAATTAAATTAATTGCAACCGCTGTTTTATCTTGGCTTCCGGGTTTAATGTCGTTAATTAAAACTCTTCGTCCCCTAGTAGCCCCCATAATTAATACATCCCAAAATAAACCGAATGACCGTAATTGACTTTCGGTAACTTCTCTCATGCTTTCTCTTCTCGCAGTTACGAGAATAATGGTATTTCCCTTGTCGCTCCACTTTGAAAACGTCTCCCTGACACCCTCCAGAACAATAGCAGGGCTTAAGTTAATATCTATGCAGCTACCAAGGTGCTTAAGAACGCATCCGTCAATATCGCATAGAATTGTTTCAGGGAACTCATCTAGGTTGATTGGAGTCATAAATTATTTGTGATCCTTTTCTATCAAGTTTTGCATCTATAAATATATATTCCGACAAGGCAGATTTTATTTTTTCTTGACTGTCTTTGTCAGCGTAGAATAATATGAATCCACCTCCACCAGCACCAAGCAATTTTCCACCCATAGCCCCATTCGCTTTGCCAACATTGTAAATATGATCTATTTTTTCATTTGCTATGGATGATGTTATTGACTTTTTAATTTTCCAAGCCTCATCTAAGAGTATGCCAAGATTAGACACACTATTGCTTAAGAAATCTCTTTCCAATTCCTTTGCCAAAACTGTCATTTCTTTTATTGCATTTTTTGTTGTTGCGTTCTTTTTTATTAAATTTGACTGCTCTTTTAAAATGATATCAGCTTTTCGAGTTATTCCTGTAAATACAAGTATAAGATTGTTTTCTAGCTTTCTATAGATTCTATCCGTTGATATATCCTTGACCACTATATCTTCATTTGAGTTAAACTGAATAGATTTGATGCCTCCAAATGATGCTATAAACTGATCTTGTTTTCCTATAGGTTTTTTTAATCTGTTTATTTCTATATCACACGCTTTATCAGCTAATTCATATTTTGATAATACGTTAGAATATTTATGCTTATGTATCGCATTTATCAATCCTACTGCATATGAAGAGCTTGAACCAAGTCCACTGCCATTTGATGGTATTTCTGAACAGCTAGATATCTCTATTTGATTATTTATATCATAACTTAGAAGCACTTCTCTAGCTATATCATGTGATAAATTTCTAGCGTCATCCACTATCTCAGTAACTGAATATGATAATCTGACATCGCTATCGAATTTATCCATTACATTTATATAGATATATTTTGCCAACGAAGCAGAGACTACAAATCCTTCGTCTTCAAGATAGTAACTTGGAATATCAGATCCGCCGCCTATGAAAGATATCCTAAGTGGTGTTTTGGTTATTATCATATAGTTCTCTTGCTAGTTCATAGTTTTTAAAAGTTCCCATATCTATCAAAATTTCATCATCAGTGATTTGCTCATGATATATATTATAGTCATTTTGCAGCAAATGCGGAATCATGTCTGTCGATATATCAAAAAAATCTTGGTTAAAAATACTTTTCTTGCAAATTAGTATTCCTCCATTTACTAGATTTGATTTTATGGAATCTTTTTGTGGTTTTTCAATTATACTTAGAACCTTGCCATTTGAATCTGACTCTATAACCCCACAGTCCCAAGGAGTATCGCTTGTTCTGGATACGATTAACATGTCGGCATTTGTCTGATAATACTTTGAAATGACCCTAGTCAAATCTACATTGGAAACTGTATCCCCATATACCACTATGAAATTGTCTTCCATCATATCTATAGCATTCAGAATCCCTCCGCAAGTTCCAAGTATATCAGACTCTTCCGATATGTCAAGATTAAATTTTGAATTTTGTGCATAATTTTTTATTAGATCTTTTTTCCAATATGCATTGCAAATAAATCTATTAAGCCCATGAAGAGTCAACCATTCTAAAATTATATCTAGGACACATCTATTATCAATATTTAATAAACATTTTGGCTTTTCCAATGTTAAAGGGTAAAGCCTTGTAGCTTTACCCGCACATAAAATGAATGCTTGATTAATCATTTTAACACTTGCACATTTGGAAAATATTTAATAAATTGATGGGGGATATCGGTATTGCTTTTAACATTATTGTATATCTCATCAAAGAAATTCCAAGCTAAACATAGAATAATAACTGACTCTAGTTCGCTGTAAAGGGTTTGTGGCGGAACGATTGGTATATTTTGGCCCGGCGTTAAGTAGCCCCACTTTAACTCATTATCGTCAACTATATAATCTAATTTTATTTTACTCCAGTTCAATAGAGTATTGCCTTTTGCCGATGCCCCATAACCAATTACCTTCTTACCAATTGATTGGTATTCTTCCACCTTTTTAACCAGATTATTTTTGATAAACTCTGCTTTTTTTGCGAATATTTCATATGTAATGATATCGTTATATCCAAGAGCAGCTTCTCGTTCTATATAATTAATATAATCTTCGCAATTAAGCGCATCAATCTCTAATTCAAATACAAAACTCATTGAATGTATTGGCACTTTTTTAAATGAAGTAATGCCAAGACCAATCGAATTAGCAAGCTCCCCAAATGAAGTTGCTGTAAAGTAGGATACATGCTCATGATACACAGCATCGAATTCTTCATTCTTAAACATGTCGCATTGAGAGGTTTGTATATAAATCTTACCTTCTGGAGATAAAATCTTTTTACAGTTAATCAAAAATGATACCGGATCTGGCACATGGGGGAAAACATTAACCGCAATAACGATATCAAATTTCTTGTCTTTTGATATACGATCTGCGTTTTCATCATCCCAAAAACACACATCTACGTCAAGCCCTCGATCTTCACTCATTTGTCTTAAGTTTTTCGCTGGATCAACTCCAAAACATTTAAGTCCTTTATCCGCAAACATCTTTAAAAATAGCCCACTATTACATGCTATTTCACATATACTTTCTGCGTCAGCATTTTTATTTACAATCCAGTTAGACATACCTGTGAAATAATTAGTAAGGGTTTCGCTTGTATCGCTGACGTATAAATAATGTTCAAACATCTCAGATGGGTCTACCGATTCTGTTAGCATATTATGCGAACACATATTGCAAAATTGCACCTGTAAAGGATATTTTTTTAACTCCTCATACCTATGGTATGAATTTGCCAATGGCTGATCTGTTAAATCAAGATATGTTGTTAAATTTGTGCTATTGCAGACGAGACAATTTGTAATTTTTTTACTACTCATATAGCCCTCAATGAAAAACTTCTAGTTGTTAATATTTCTTTATTCTCTATAATGGATTTGATAATAGATTCCGGGGTCTCTACTAGATCCACATTAAAGGTTTTCTTAAATTTTTCAGAGTTTATACGAAAATTATAAGATTTTGTATTTTGTTCTTCCTTGATAGTACATCCGGTAATCTCTGATATCTTATTGGCGATAGTATTGATATTAGTATTGAAGCTTGCTACGTTATATATACCACGATTATCTTCTTTACTGTCTACAATTGATTCAACTGCCCTTACAAGATCCTTCATCCCAAGGATAGGTCTATAGCTATCTCCATTGAACACTTTTAGATATCCATCTTTAATAGCGTTAAGAGTCATTGCATTAATCATTAAATCAGTTCTAAAGTTTTCAGACCATCCATTAACACTACCAAATCTTAATGAGTACCATTCGCAAGGATTGAAAGCTCTTAAGTAATTGTCTATTGTTGATTTTGAAAACGATAACATATCAACTGGTTCTATTTTGTCAGTTTCTTCTGCAAGTCGCTCACCCGTTTCAACATAGACGCAAGATGAACTGGCGTATATTAGTTTTTGAGTTGGATGTATATTCCTGATAAACTTATAGCAAGAAGTGACGTTATTTAAAAATGCTCCATCGGGGTCGCCATTACACATTGGAACTGAACTGTGCGCTGCCGTTAATATGATTACATCAAACTTTTCCATAAAGTCGTCTTCAAGATTCCCGTAATCCATTCGGTCAGGATGAGTTGAGTCTCCACCAAATAGATTCATATCTACATTGGTTACTTCGTGCTTGACTTTTAATTTTTTTCTAAGTTCTGAGCCAATGTATCCTGATCCACCAACTAATAATATTTTCATTTTGCTTTCCTTGTAAATAATACATCGACTTGAAAGATTCCGCCTTGATTATTTTTATGCTCTTCAATAACTTGATTGTCATCGAATCCTATTGAATTCATATATGAAATAACCTCATCATAGAGGGGCGCATTTGAATTGTATTCTTCTATGCTAACCTCAAGCAATACATATTGAGCTTTTTGAACTATTTCTTTTCCGCCTCTTAATATGTCTAGCTCAGATCCTTGGGTATCTATTTTAATGAAATCAAATTGACGATCTTTAAATAAAATATCTAGTGTATTAGTTGTTCTTTTTTCTTCAATTGCATTTTCAAAATGTACTGAATTTTCTTTGTAATATGAACTACCCGTAGATTTAAAATTAGATTTATCAATATAGAAAATTACTTCTTTTACTGAATCACTTAATAAACATATATGAAACTCATAAGGCAGATGGTTCAGATCTTCTCTACAGTTTTCATTACCTTCCGCTAGAGTAACCGTAGCAAAAGGCCAGACATGACTGCACATAATTGCAAAATGGCCCTGATTCGCTCCAATATCCAATATTTCCCTTGGATGAAAATGGGTTTTTAGTTTTAATAATTCTTGATACATTAGTCTATAAACACTTTCTTAAATCTTTGCATTACTTTGTCCGGACTAAAGTCTCTATAACAATTCCAGTCAGCATCTGGCGCGCTGTAATCTTTGAAATTTTTGAATATTTCCAATAGATTGTAGTAGTCGCTATATGTTATAGCTTTATCATTTAATATATTTAAATGATTTGTATCTATACCATTCGCATATGCTATCACTGGTTTATTTCTTAGAGAGAATTCACCACAGGCAATACCGAATGTCTCACCTATACTTCTGGCGTGAATCATCGCATCGCACGAATTGATGAATTTTGTCTTGTATTCTAAATCAGAGTTACCTTCTAGGAATACGATTCTACTGTGATCATAAAATTTATCCACATTCATAAAGATAAAGTATATATCTTTTTTAATTTCTAAAACATCTATAATACATTTCTTCACAAAATCCATATTAAAAGAATCTTTTCCACCATGATATCCAAATACAGTAGCATCCTGCGGGATATTTAATGATGATCTCAAATTTGAATCAATATCTGGTAAATATATTATATGCGGGACATATGAATACTGATCCCTTAAGTGAAATGGTACTGATTTATCTCTAATGTATTCTGATACATATGCATAAACATTACCAAATGGATTAAACGTATTGAATACTGCATGGATAGCTGTTTTACAGTTCGTCGGTAAAGTTTCCGGATTTCCGAAGCATATCTTGTAAAGTATGTCAATTTTATTATCATCTACAAATTTATTGAGGGATGATTCATTTTCTGATATGATATGTACCTTATCGAATCTATCTTTAAATTTATTAAATGCTGATTCGTTCAACTCTCTACCAAAAGTGGCGATAATTGAATTATTACCAAGTAACTCTTCGTTATACTTAGCATAATCAAACATCGCCACTTCAGTTCCTCTTAGTCCTATCTGATTAGATAGAAATCCTATATTCATAAAAATCCTTATGTTAAATCTGACACATTAGTTCCTGACCACATTTTACAACTCCAGTAATTAGCTTTCCACTTTGGACCGGGATTATCGCAGTTATGTCTTGCTCTGTATGATTTACGTCTTTCTGGATCATCTCGCTTGATTTCCATATCTGGATCACCAAAATTGACTTTTACAACATTGCCTTTTTCATTTTTGACATATACCGAAAATTTCTTTGGCCCATTACTAGTCCTGATAGGCTTATTTAATTTAACCTTCTTATTTTTTTCATCCTTACCAAGACCTTCATGCGGAGTTTCGCCATCAAGTGTTTTATCTCTAGTGTCTTCATAGAAAACTCCACCAGCGATGGTTACTTCATATGTAAATTCATTCCATTCATCGTCCCAGCTTGAATCTGAGTATTGCATGTGAAGATCTGCTCTTGCAAGCATGTCTCCTTTGGCTTGATGAATACAAATTGCTACACGCTGTTTCTGATCTGGATACTCTTTTTTCATTGTCGGATTGCCCATGCAATCAGAAACAAATTTCTTAGGGTCTTCGCCCTTTTTCTTGTTAGGTAGCGGCATTAGAAATTACCCCTTTCATAATCAGACTGATCTTTATTTAGCTTTGAGTGGCCATCATGACCATCAAAGTTACCAAAGAATGCATTATCTTTGGGCATATTATTTTCTGTCTTATACATTACATAGTCATGCACTACTGACACATAATCTTCGGCTAAAGTTAATTTACTTTGAACCCACGCCTCTGATAAACATTCTGTATTTCCTTGTTGCAGATTTGCAATTAAGGATGTTGACAGATTAGCTATAGACTTTAAATTTCCTATTGCCATATCTATACCTTCATCACCATCTTCATCGGCGCGAGAGGTTTTAACTTTCTCAATGCGATTAATGTCGTACTTTTGTTCTTCTTTTGCTTTCTTTGCTTCTTTCATTTCTTTCCACGCGCTATGAATCTGTTCTATGCGATTAATATCGTATTTCTTTTCTTTTTTATCTTTATCCATTTTTACCTCTGCTGTATTTGCATCATTTATAGTTGGTTGATTTGGTGGAATTTGCGTATATTTTTGCTTGGATTTTTTAGAATATGACAATTCATCAATTTCCAAAGGAACATCTGCTGGCTGTTTGCCATTTCTAATTCCGTTTGGCAGTATCTTTTTTTGTAGACTTTTATCATCAACATATTTATCATTGCCAGCTTCTTGCATTCCTTCTTTAACCTTTTTTAATCTATTGCTTTCTTCTTCGGTGGCAGCAAGGATTTCTTCCATTGCTTTAATTAATCTTTTACCTAGTGGTTCTCTCATCTCATTTTCCGATCAACTTAATGTTAAAAGATATTCTGTCTTATGAACAAGGGCTAACATCTCGTCGCGAATATTTAGCAGATCGGTATCTGACTCGTCAACTTGCCCTGTCAAAGACAATAGAAACGCCTCAAACGCTTTGATTGTTTCCATCATATCTGATGCATTATAGGTAATCATACTTGCAGCATTATTACCGACATTTCTACCGTATTTACCCATATAAACTTCCATGAAATGATCTGTTAAATCATGGATACCGTCATATAGTCCACCGAGAGCTTGGTGCTGAGCATATGATGTTGTCAACCAATGAAATACATGAATTTGCATTACAAATCCCAACATTGTACTAGCTAAATTTTGCATTTGTTAAACCTCTTTATTGCTATGTAAATTGATATTGTGAATATCGCCCCCAACATTGCTGAACCGGGGTGCGATTTGCATGATTCTATGAATATTATACCCGCAGATGGATGTAATTGCCACATAAAAAAATCTCCTCTGCATTGCTATACACAATACGAGGAGAAGATTGAACGTGATATTGAGTTGATAGATTTGCTCAATGTTTTTCTCA
>Ga0209829_10001437_pt1 | contig 19254 bp, 13 predicted proteins | sample C_140205_EF_Meta_FD_187311 | JGI IMG/M metagenome (GOLD analysis project Ga0209829, IMG submission 187311) | Freshwater microbial communities from Lake Croche, Canada to study carbon cycling - C_140205_EF_MetaG (SPAdes) (version 2) | ecosystem: Environmental > Aquatic > Freshwater > Lake...
AAACACGGGATTGCCCACGCCTTTGGCCGCGCCGCGCGTGATCTGCTCGTGCCGCAACACGCCGAGGCAGAACGCGTTCACCAGCGGATTGCCCTGATAAGTTTTGTCGAAATACACCTCGCCCGCGACGGTCGGGATGCCGAAGCAATTGCCGTAATGCGCTATGCCGCTGACGACCCCGGCGAACAATCTCCGGTTGTTCTTCAAAGCAATTTCATCTGCATCGTTTTGGGGAGCGCGCGCGTCTCGCGTGCCGTTTTCGGCGTCACGCCGAAAACCTCGTTCATCTAAATTATTTTCTCGGGAAGTTTGTGTGGTTGATGAATCCGGCGTGACGCCGGATTCCACACGCGGGACGCGTGCGCTCCCGTTTTCATTTGTGATCGGGCCAAAGCGCAGCGAGTTCACCGCGCAGACCGGGCGCGCGCCCATCGTGAAGATGTCGCGCACGATGCCGCCGACGCCGGTGGTCGCGCCCTGAAACGGCTCGACCGCGCTGGGATGGTTGTGCGACTCGATCTTGAACGCGATGGCAATGCCGTCGCCTATGTCAATGATGCCGGCGTTTTCCTCCCCCGCGCCGACGAGGATTTTCGGCGACTTGGTGGGGAAATTTTTGAGCAGCGGCTTGGTGTTCTTGTAGCTGCAATGCTCGCTCCACATCACGGAAAAGATGCCGAGCTCCGTGTAGCTCGGCGTGCGGCCGAGGATTTCCACGGCGTGGGCGTATTCTTCGGGCGTGAGGTTGTGCTTGGCAACCAACTCTGGGGTGATGGCGGGTTCGGTCATGGAAAATATTTTAATTTATTTGAACCTTGCAACTCGCGCGTCAATTTCCGGGCGAAGCTCAATTTCAATCCGGTGAAAGTAAAACTTTAAGTCGCGCTTGGAAATCAAAAACCAAAATCAAATCGGTTGCCCCCGCCCCTTTTCTAATCCCAAGAGGATTAAATAATCCAGGCCAGCGTTGACGCGCCAGCGGCTACGCTGGGTCAATGTTCCACCAATTTTTATCAACCCTGAAAGGGTTGAATCATCCGCCCGTCTGCCGCAGTATCCAGCCATGTCGGAATCACTCGCCAAAATCATTGTGCACACCGTTTTCTCCACGAAAGACCGCCGCCCATTTCTGCGTGACAAAACCCTGCGCGAAGAATTGCATCGCTACCTCGGCGGCATTCTTACAAATCTTGATTGCCAGCCACTGATCATTGGCGGCGTGGAAGATCACGTTCATATTCTCTCAACGCTATCCCGCACCGGCAAGGCGGCGGAAATGGTCAAAGAAGTCAAACGCGGCTCGTCGCTGTGGCTCAAAACCAAAAGCCAGGAGCTGCAAGATTTCGCGTGGCAAAACGGCTACGGGATTTTCTCGATTGGCTATTCGCAGGTCGAGGAGGTGCGAAAATACATTGCCGGACAGTAGGAACACCATCGCACGAGTTCATTTCAGGACGAGTTCCGGAAATTTTTGGAACGCTACGCCGCGGAATATGACGAGCGATATGTGTGGGATTGATTCAACCCTTTCAGGGTTGATGATTTTGTGACGCCAACCCAGGGTAGCTCGTTCCTCGCAACCCTGGGCTGAATGATTTGAATCCCGTTGGGATTTTTTTCTGCGGCTTTGCGTCTCGGCTTTACAAAACCTTACGCCGCCGCCGCGACGGTTTTATTTTTCAGCGCGGCGAAAATGCTTTCGAAAATCCATTTGCCGTCGTCGCTGCCGAGCAGCGGTTCGCAGGCGCGTTCGGGATGCGGCATCAGCCCCGCCACATTGCGCTTTTCATTGCAGATGCCGGCGATGTTCAGCAGCGCGCCGTTCGGGTTCGCGTTGTCGGTCAGGTCGCCGTCCTTGTCGCAGTATTGCCACAGAATCTGGTTGTTGGCCTTGAGCCTCGCGAGCGTTTCTTCGTCCGCAAAATAGCAGCCTTCGCCGTGCGCGATGGGCACGCGCAGGATTTTCTCCCCCGGAATCCGGCCGGTGAACGGCGAGCCGTTCGTGGCGGTCTTGAGGAAGATATTTTCGCAGTGGAACTGCAGGTCGCGGTTGCGGATGAGCGCGCCCGGCAGCAGGCCGGCCTCGGTGAGGACCTGGAAACCGTTGCAGATGCCGAGGACGAGGCCGCCGTTGTCGGCGAATTGCTTCACGGCCTGCATCACGGGGCTGAACCGCGCGATTGCGCCGCAGCGCAGGTAATCGCCGTAGCTGAAGCCGCCGGGCACGATGACGCAGTCGGTTTCGCCAAGCGAGGCATCCTTATGCCAGACTAGCTTTGCAGAGTGGCCGAGCAGGCGGACGGCGTGCACGGCGTCCTGGTCGCAGTTGGAGGCGGGGAATTGGAGGACGGAAAAATTCATAGCTTGATTCACCGTAGAGGCGCGGACGGGCAGAGATAAAACCTAGAATTTTTTCCCGGCGTCTCCGCGTCTCTGCGGTTTAAATTCATTCAATCTCAAGTTTGTAATCTTCGATCACTGGATTGCTAAACAACTTGTTCGCGGCGTCGTTCAACGCCTTGCTCGCCGCCGCCTTGTCGGTGCCGGGCGCGAGATCAATCTCGATATATTTGCCGATGTGAACCCCGGTGACACCGGTGTAGCCCATGTGTTCAAGCGCGGTCTGGACGGTTTTGCCTTGCGGATCGAGGACGGCCTTTTTGGGCGTGATAATAATTTTGGCTTTCATCTTCAACGGAACGGTTCGGAATTGACCGAGACCGCTTCAAACCCATGTTGGGGAACGGAAGCTGCCTTGGGAAGTCCGAAATCCGGGTTGGGGAAAAGTCATCTCCCTTTCCGGTGGTCCATCCTTCGGCAGAGGCGAAGTTGGCAAAAACTCGTTGTCCCTCGGCCAGTCGTGTGAAATCATGCCGCAGTCCATGAGCGAATTTAAATTTGCCTGCCCCATCTGTGGTCAGCACCTCACGGCCCATGCCGGCGCCTCGGGTTCGCAAGTGGAATGCCCGACCTGCTACCGCAAAATCGTCGTCCCGCAGGCCCCCACATCCTCCGCTCCGAAATTCATCCTCACCGCCTCGGAAGCCGCCAAGCCCAAGTGCTTTCCTTCCGCTCAACCTTCAGCGCCCGGTGCCACCCGTTCACAGCCCGCCCGGCGCATTCTCACCGGCGCATTGCTGGCGGTGGGTTTGCTGGCGTTCGGGGCGGCTCTTGCAGGGTGGTGGCGGCTGCGCAAAGCGCCCGATTCCTGCAGGGAACCGGCCGGGCACTTGAAACCGGCATCCCCCGACACCGCGTTGGAACGGCTGCCGGGCACTCACGCTTGGACGCAGGACATTGCCGGCGCCGCCGCATCCGCCACGAGGGTCAGCGGCCGGATTCTCGGCCGGGAATTCGACTGCGAGAGGGCTTTTCTGCAAGGCGGCAACCTTACTTTAAGACAGGGTCAGAGAGGCCAGCCGGAGTTGAGTGTGACGGTGAGCCTTTATGCCCGGCAAAGCGAACAGCTTGCCGGTCAGACCATTAACATCCTCACGAATGCCGGGCGGGCACCCAAAATAATCCTCAGTTTCAAGGCCCCCGGCCAGCCCCCCTTCTCCCAGACTTTTACCGGCGCTTACTCCCTCAAACTCGAGTTTGATAGCGTCAACACCGGCAAAATCCCGGGCAGGATTTATCTGGCCGTTTCAGATGATGCCCGCAGCTGCATTGCCGGCGGATTCACCGCCAACATCCGCAAACCGGCCCCCCCAAAAACAACCCGGCCCAACTTGTAAACATTTCGGAAATCCTTCCCGCCCCGTCCCTGGTCCGGCTCTGTTGGGACCGTTCCACGGCCGCACCGGGGGTGGCTTATTAAACCTAACCTCCGCAATTGAAGTGGTGGCCAAGGGGTGAATGAGTGAGTGAAATTGGGGGGCGACGAGCCCTTTTGCACGGCTGGTTTCGGTTCATCTGGAGGGTGAAGGGAAGTATGAAATTCTAAGTGAACCCCTTTATCCCGTTCTATTTCAGCCTTTTCTTCGCTCACAAAAAGCCGGCTCCCGCTTAAAACCCGTGGAGCGCGGCCTTCAGGCGGCTTCAATGCAGACCCCGCCTGCGCCTCATGAATATCAAAAACCAGGCGGACGGTGAAGCGGCGTGAACGCCGCACGCCTGCGACCCGGCTTCGTGGCCGTGCGATTGCAAGGTTGGAGCCGCAAACGGCGCATCGTCATCGTTCGCACGCTCAAGCCGGCCAATCCCGGCCCGCAGGATCTGTTTTTGGAAACGCCCCGGGATGAAACCGCGGTGTATGTGACGGACCTGGATCGGGGTGAGGCCACGCCCGAACAGGTGGCACTGCTCCACGCGCAGTGGGCGGTTTGCGCCACAGCAAAATCATTCATTCCCCCTCCATGCCCTTCATGGGCTTCTTGGTAAACCTTCCACCCCATGCCAAATCGACCATGGAGACAGAAAAGGGCTTCCGATTTCTCCGCCTCATACAACTCCTCATGATTGCTTCAGTTTTATCTCAAGGGTGGTTTCAGGTGATCGGAGATCCGCGGTTGCTCCCAAGTGCGGTTTTTAGGTTGAAAATTCGGAATTTGAAACCGTGCAGGATGGGAAACACAGGAAAGTTCCAGTTTTTTTGGAAGTGCGGCTATTCACCCTGTGGCTGATATCCTCTCGCCCGGCTTGGGTGTTGCGTTGTTTTAAATTCGAAAATTAATCCGGCGCCACCTCTGCTTGCCCGCATCCAAGCCCGGTCCGGGCTCACAGTGGCATGGAGACATTGATCTGGTGCCGAAGGCAGTAGGCGGCATTACGGACGTATTTTTGCGCCCACGCCTTCAGTCCGCGGCGCTCCTGTGCCGACAGGGCTCGCACCGCCTTGCCCGGAGAACCCAAGACCAGTGATCCGGGGGGGATTCGCGCACCCTGGGTCACCAAAGCTTTGGCACCAATGATGGATTGACTGCCAATCTCCGCCCCGTCGAGAATGACCGCCCCCATGCCGACCAGGACTTCGTCGCCTACGGTGCAGGCATGAACCACAGCAGAGTGACCGATGGTGGCATGGTTGCCGACAACACAGGGGAAATCATCCGCCAGATGCACCACCGCATTGTCCTGAATATTGGTGTGATGGCCGATCTGGATCCGGTTGATATCGCCGCGCAGCACGGCGTTATACCAAACGCTGGAATGGTCGCCGAGGGTGACGTCCCCCAGAACCATTGCGCCGCGCGCCAGATAAACGCTTTTTCCAAGAACCGGCTTTTTCCGCAGAAACTCGTCCAGCTGCCTTTCAAGTTTTCCCATTGGGAAGGGATGCCCGATCGGGCCGGGAAAGAAAGCAAAAAACCCGCCGGCCACGGGCCGGCGGGAACCACCCTCGATTTCCCTAACTCACCAACCGCCACGATGGGAATGATGGTGATATCCCCCACCGTAGCCAAAGCGGTAACCGATCATCGGGGCCGGGGCAAAGCAGACCGGAGCCGAGTAAACAACCACCGGCGGCGGAGTGGGTTGCACGTAAACCACCCGGGGAGCGGGCGCCGGCTCGCAGTAGGAATAGCTGTAAACCGGAGCCGGGGCCGCGTAGTAGACCGGGGCCGGGGCGGCATAATAAACCGGCGGTCCGGCTATGGCATGCGTGATAAGCGAGCCGGCTACCAGCCCCGTCAATACTTTGCCGGCCACAGCCCATTCCCGGTCGCCGGCCCTCACGTTTTGCAGACTCGCCCCCGCGAGCGCCGCCACTGTCAGAGCAATAATCGTCTTTTTCATAGTTCGCCTTTTGTTCAACCGCTGTATTCAATGACGGAGCGTTTTGAGTTTTATTCAAAGCCCTTCCTCGCTACATTCCGGATGGAATGACGACCAAGAAGCCCATTCGGCCCGCACCGCCACCCAAGCGCCTGCCGAAATCGTTCAAGGATCTCACCCCCTCCAAGCACTTCACTCCGGGCAGGTTTTTCCGCGAGCTGGTCTGGAAAGCCTTCCTCACCCCACGCATCGGCGAGCATCAGCATCCCGTCTTCCCCAAATTAACCCAGGGCCAAGTCGCCATCACCTGGATCGGTCATGCCTCTTTTCTCATTCAATTCACCGATCTGAATGTTCTGGTGGACCCGAATTTCGCCAACTGGCTCTTCCTGCTCAAACGCATCAAACGCTCCGGCTTAAAACTCGAACATCTGCCCCCCATCGATCTGGTCCTGCTGACCCATGCCCACTTCGATCATTTCCACAAACCCACCCTGCGCCGGTTGCCTCGCACAAAAATCGGCATCCTGCCCTGGGGCGTGGGTGATCTGGCCCGCAACCTCGGGTTCGAGCGCCTGATCGAGCTGGACTGGTGGGAGAGCTTTTCCAACGCGGACTGGAAGGTCACGCTCACGCCCAGCAAACATTGGGGCGCCCGCACTTTGCGCGACAGCCACCGGGGCTATGGCGGATTTGTCCTGGAACATCAGGGCCGCCGCATCTACCACGCCGGAGACAGCGCCTATTTTCACGGCTTCAAGGAATTGGGGCGGCGCCTGCCTCCGGAAATCGCCCTGCTGCCCATCGGCGCTTATCACCCCGAATCCTTCCGCCGCGTTCACATGGGCCCCGATGAGGCCGTCAAGGCGTTCAAGGACCTGGGTGCGCGCTGGCTGGTGCCGATGCACTACGGCACCTTCCGCCTCGCTTTTGAGGACATGGATGAGCCGCCGCGCTGGCTGGGACAGTTGGCGCGCGAGCAGGGATTGACCCGTCAGGTCCGGATTCTTGAAGAGGGCGTCCCTGTGGTTTTTTAACCGCTTTGGATTTTTCGACCGGCGTTGCTCGGTGATCGCCCCTCAAGAATGCCGCGGCAGTATTTCAGCGATCAGAGCTTGCAGTTTGATCCCAGGCATTCCACCTCTGGCTTCGACTAGCGCTGCACCCTTGCACTGCCTCCTCGGACCAGCACTTCGACTTCCTTGAGAGACGCCATGCTGGTATCGCCGGGGGTGGTCATGGCCAAAGCGCCATGGGCGGCTCCGTAATCCACCGCTTTCCGCGCGTCGTTATATTTGAGAAACCCGTAAATCAGCCCGCTGGCAAAGCTATCCCCGCCACCCACGCGATCCAGAATTTCCAGGTCCTTCCGGTTAGGCGCCTCGTGAAACACCCCGTCAGCCCAGCAGATCGCGCCCCAGTCGTTGCGCGAAGCGGAGTGGACAGCGCGCAGCGTGGTGGCGGTGACTCGGAAGTTTGGAAATTCCTTTACCGCAGTCTGTATCATCCGCTTGAACGCCGTCACATCCAGGCTGGTCAGGTGCTCGTCCGCCCCCTCCAGTTCCAGCCCGAGACAGGCGGTGAAATCCTCTTCGTTCCCGATCATCACGTCCACTGAGCGGGCGATCTCGCGGTTGACCTCGCGTGCCCGGGCTTGGCCGCCGATGCTTTGCCAGAGCGAGGGGCGGTAATTCAAATCGTAGGAGACGATGGTTCCGTGGCGGCGGGCCGCTTGTGTGGCTTCCAGGACCAGGGCGGGCGTGGTGTCGCTCAGCGCGGCAAAGATCCCTCCGGTATGCAGCCACCGGACCCCCATCTGCCCGAAAATGTGGTCCCAGTCGAAATCCCCGGCCTTGAGCTGGCTTGCGGCGCTCAGTCCGCGATCGGACACCCCCACGGCTCCGCGCACGCCCAAGCCGCGCTCCGTGAAATTCAGCCCGTTGCGCGTCACCCGGCCCACACCGTCAAAGGCCGCCCACTTGATGAACTCCGTGCCCACCCCGCCCTGCAGCACGAAATCCTCAAGCAACCGTCCCACCTCGTTGTCGGCAAAAGCCGTGGCGACGGCTGTTTTCAGGCCGAAACAGCGGCGCAAACCCCGCGCCACATTGTATTCCCCGCCCCCCTCCCAGACTTTGAACTCGCGCGCCGTGCGGATCCGCCCCTCGCCCGGATCGAGTCGGAGCATGATTTCCCCCAGGGAAAGGAGGTCGTATTGGCAGGAACCGGCCGGTTTGATCGCAAGCGGTGCAGCAGGTGTTCTTTGCATTTTAAATTCGCAGCGGTTGTTAATTCTATCCGATCCATCCCTTTCGGCCCATGCCCCGTATTCCATCGGCCTTCAATCCCGCCATTGGACAGCTCATTCCCGCGCCGTTTGCACCGGGAGGAAGGAGAGGGGGACCAGCTTGTTGGTCTCGCCGAAATAATTCGCCGACCACTCGTTTTGAAACAGCAGCACGGGGTTCTTGCCGGTGTCGTAGGCCAGACGCGCTCCGCTGGGCAGCGAGAGCCCGTCCAACGCCTCCTCTTTTATGTCCGTGGGCAGCCAGCGCACCACAGTCCACGGGGCGCTTTCAAGCCGCGACTCCGCCCCGTATTCGCTTTCGAGCCGGAACTGGACCACCTCGAATTGCAGCGGCCCCACCGCCGCCAAGAGCGGCGTCTTGACCGATGAATTCCGCAGGTAGAGGGCCTGGATGACTCCCTCCTGCAGCAGTTGGTCGAGGCCTTGCCGGAACTGCTTGTACTTGCCCGTGTTCGGGTTGTGCAAATAGCTGAAGGCCTCCGGCGTGAACCGCGGTATCTCCTTGTAGAGTATCCGCGGATCGGTCGTGAGCGTGTCGCCTATCCCGAAGCCGTCATGCCCCACCAGCCCGATCACGTCCCCCGGCCACGCTTCATCCACCGTTTCCCGTTCGTTGCCAAACAGCTTGTGCGAACTGGAGAGCCGGACCTTTTTCTCCGAACGCGAGTGGTGCACGGTCATGTCCCGCTCGAATTTGCCAGAACACACCCGGATGAAAGCTATCCGGTCCCGATGCCGGGGATCCATGTTGGCCTGGATTTTGAAGATAAAGCCTGAGAAGGCGGGGTTTTCCGGGGCGATCTCGATGCCGCCCATGACCCGGGATTTTGGGGCGGGGGAATGTTTCAGGAAACCGTCGAGCAGGAGCTGGACGCCGAAGTTGTTGACGCCGCTGCCAAAAAAGACCGGCGTGGTCTTGCCCGCCAACACCGCCGCCTCGTCAAATTCGTGCCCTGCTATCTCCAGCATCTCCAGTTCCTCTACCGTCTTGTGATAGGTCGCATCATCCAGCCGGCCCCGGATCTCCGGATCCTCAAGGCCGCCGACCGAGACCGGTGCGCGGTATTTGCCGCCCACGGTGCGATCGAAGAGATGGAATTGCCTGGCCTGCCGGTCGTAGACGCCTTGAAACTCGAATCCGTTCCCAATGGGCCAGTTCACCGGAAAGGCCCCTATCCCCAGCACCCGCTCCAGCTCGTCGAGCAGCTCCAGCGGGTTTTTCATCGGCCGGTCGCACTTGTTCATGAAAGTGAAAATCGGCACCCCGCGCTGTCGGCAGACTTGGAAAAGCTTGCGCGTTTGCGGCTCAATCCCCTTGGCCGAGTCGATCACCATCACCACCGAGTCCACCGCCGTAAGCACCCGGTAGGTGTCTTCCGAAAAATCCTTGTGCCCGGGCGTGTCCAGCAGGTTGATCCGGAATCCGTCATAGTCGAACTGCAGCACTGTGGAGCTGATGGAGATGCCCCGTTTCTTCTCCAGTTCCATCCAGTCGGAGGTGGTGGCGCGCTGGTTCTTGCGGGCGGTGACCGACCCGGCAAGCTGCACCGCCCCGCCATACAGGAGGAGCTTTTCCGTCAGCGTTGTCTTGCCCGCGTCGGGGTGCGAGATGATGGCAAATGTGCGCCGCTTCGCGATTTCTTTCTCAGTACTCACAGAGTCAGTCATCATAGCGCAAAGCTTCCCCGTCACAAGCCGAGAAATGGACGCTTGTTCCTGCACTTCCCGCCCGCCGACGAGAGGAGCGGCGTCAAGGGGGCCCGTTGTCTATAGACAGGTCGCTCCGCCGGAGCTTGGCTGCGAAGGGCAAAGAGCCAAGGGCCAAGCGCCAAGCGCGAAGGGCGAAGGGCGAAGGGCGAAGGGGCAATCCAGCGTCTCGAGGTGCGGCCTCATCGGAATTTGGGTTTCCAACACCTTGTTAGATCCGGGGGGCAACGCGCGATTTTTTCACTGGGGGAATTCTCTCTCTTCAGCCTTGAGCCATTGCTCATCATCCCCACAACTGTCGGTCCATCGACCGGTATTGGACCGCCTCGGACACATGATCCGGGAGGATTCGTTCCGAAGCTGCCAGGTCGGCGATGGTGCGTGACACTTTGAGAATGCGGTCATAGGCCCGCGCGCTCAGCTTGAAGTCCGACATTGCAAACTGAAGCAGCTGGCGCGTGGCGTCGTCGAGCTGGCAGAATTGTTTCAGTTCGCGCGGCCCCATCCGGGCGTTGCAGGTGATTTTCGGCCGGCCGGCAAAGCGCGCCTGTTGCCGCCGTCGCGCCGCCACCACCCGCTCCCGCACCTGGGCCGAGGCCTCCCCGGCCCGGTCCCCGGCAATCTCCCGGAACGGCACGGCCGGCACTTCAATGTGCAGATCAATCCGGTCGAGCAGCGGCCCGGAGATGCGGCCCAGATAATTCTGGATGTCGCGCGGGGAGGAGTGGCTTTCTTGGGGCATCTTCCCGTCCGGAGTCGGGTTCATGGCCGCCACCAGCATGAACTGCGAGGGGAAAGTCATCGATCCGGCGGCGCGCGAGATGGTCACCCGGCCGTCCTCCAGCGGCTGGCGCAACGTCTCAAGCACGCTGCGCTTGAATTCCGGCAGCTCATCCAGAAAAAGCACCCCGTTGTGCGCCAGCGATATCTCCCCCGGCGTGGGATTGACATTGCCTCCCAGCAGCCCCGCATCGCTGGCCGTGTGATGCGGCGCGCGGAACGGGCGCCGCGTCACCAGTGCCTGGCCGGGTGCCAGCAGCCCGACAATGCTGTGCACCTTGGTTGTCTCCAGCGCCTCCTCCAGGGTGAGCGGGGGTAGGATTGAAGCCAAACGTTTGGCTAACATTGACTTGCCTGTTCCAGGCGGCCCGATCAGCAGCGCGCAATGCGATCCGCTCGCCGCAATTTCCAAAGCCCGCTTCACATTCTCCTGCCCTTTCACATCGGCCAGATCCACATCCTCCTCCAGTGGCGCGTCGAACAGGGCCGCCAGATCAATCTTGAGCGCGGGGATCTTCAGTGCCCCTTCCAGGAATTGTGCGGCGGCGCGCAGATTCGGCACCGGAATGACTTGCAGCCCCTCCACCACGGCGGCTTCCCGCGCGTTCTCCACCGGAACCAACAGCCCAGTCCGCCCCTCGGCCCGCGCCCTCAGGGCGATGCTTAACACCCCTTTCACCGCACGCACCGCCCCGGTCAGCGCCAGTTCACCCACGGCGACGAAATTGTCCAGTTGATCGGTCTCAAGCTGTTCGCTCGCGGCCAGTATGCCCAAGGCGATGGGCAGATCGAAACTCGGCCCCTCCTTGCGCACGTCCGCCGGTGCCAGGTTGATCGTGGTCCGGCCCATGGGGAACTTATAGCCCGAATTAGACAGCGCGGTGAACACCCGGTCCCGCGACTCTTTCACGGCGGCATCGGGCAGGCCGACAACAATGATCACCGTATCGCCCCAGCCCGCATTGACCTCCACTTCCACCGGATACGCTTCAATCCCGTTCAGGGCGGCGGAACAGACCTTGGCTAACATGAAAAATTATCCGCCAGCCCGGGCGTGAAGGCAATCGGGTTTTTAAACCCGCGTCCACTCCGCTTGAATTCGGGCTGGTGCCATTTGCCCCGGTTCAACTCGCGGCCCGCTCTTCGGCCCAATTTTGATTGCCCCGGGCGCGGCGGCACGGTAAAACCCTTCTCCAGAATGAAAATACTCATCACCGGCGGCGCCGGCTATCTCGGCTCAATCCTGGTGCCCACGCTTCTGGCTCAAGGCCACGAGGTCACCGTGCTGGATAATTTTTACTTCAACCAGAATTCCCTTCTCGATTGCTGCCAGTTTGAAAACTTCCAGGTCGTCCGCGGCGACTGCCGCGAGGTGTCTGTCGTCAAACCCCTCGTCGCCAAAGCCGACCTCATCATTCCGCTGGCCGCCCTGGTCGGTGTGCCCATCTGCAACACCGACGCCATCGCCACCCAGACCACCAACCAGGACGCAGTGGAGATGATCTGTCGTCTGGCCAGCCCGCAGCAATGGGTGATCATGCCCGTGACAAACAGCGGTTACGGCATCGGCGAAAAAGGCAAGTTTTGCACCGAAGATTCCCCGCTCAAGCCCCTCTCCACTTACGGCATCACCAAGGTCAAAGCCGAGCAAGCTGTGCTCGGGCGCGACAACGGCCTGAGCTTCCGCCTGGCCACCGTCTTCGGCTGCGCCCCCCGCATGCGCCTGGACCTGCTGGTCAACGATTTCGTTTATCGCGCCGTTCATGACCGCGCGGTCCTCATCTTTGAAGGCCATTTCAAACGCAATTACATCCATATCCGCGACGTCGCCCGCGCCTTTGTGCACGGCATCGCCCATTTCGAGACCATGAAGGGGCGCCCCTACAATGTGGGTCTGGACGATGCCAACCTTTCCAAGCTGGAACTCTGCGCCGTCATCCAAAAACACCTCCCCAAGTTCGTCTATGTCGAGGCCCCCATCGGCGAAGACCCGGACAAGCGCGATTACATCGTCAGCAATGCCCGCATCGCCGGCACCGGCTTCACTCCCGAATGGGGGTTGGACCGCGGGATTGTGGAATTGATCAAAGGCTACACGATCCTGCGCAACACAATCTATTCCAACGTTTAGGAAACACTTCGTCCGCAGCCGCCAAAGCCGCACCCTCCCGTGAACTCCGCCGCTGCGCAAATCACCGCCGTCATTCTGGCTGGCGGTTTCGGCACGCGCATCCGGCATCTGCTCGGCGATCTGCCCAAGCCCATGGCGCCGGTGGCCGGGCGTCCCTTTGTGGAGTGGGTGGTCCGCTATCTGCAGCATCAAGGATTGCGTTCCGTTGTCCTTTCCACGGGGCATCTGGCCGAAACCGTGGAGCGTCATTTCCAGGCGCAACCGGTGCCTGGCATGCGCGTGGAGTGCGTGCCGGAGACCCGGCCTCTGGGGACTGCCGGAGGTTTTCTCAACGCCGCACGCGCCTCGGGCATTCCCGCTCCGGCTTGGTTGGTCCTCAACGGCGATTCCCTCGTCCTGGCGCCATTGGCGGACATGATCCGGTCTTTGGAAGATCCGGCGGTGGGCGGTGTGTTGCTGGGGGTGCAGGTGCCTGATGCGGCGCGCTACGGCACGCTGGAGCAGGATGCCGCAGGCAATCTCACAGGGTTTCAGGAGAAGCGGCCTGGTGCCGGCGTGGTCAATGCCGGCGTCTATTTGTTCCGCGAATCCGCTCTGGCAAAGTTCCCTGTGCGCGACCCGTTAAGTTTCGAGAAAGAAGTTTTCCCCGGACTCTTGCATGGCGGGGTGCGACTCAAAGTCACGGTGGTGCAAGCCCCTTTTTTAGATATAGGCACGCCCGAATCCCTTCCTCAAGCCGAAGACTTCATTCAGGACCACATCGCTTGGTTTTGAAGGCGAGATCTGAAGGGTTGAAAAAGCGAGCAAAGGGCGAAGGGCGAAGGGCCGGAGGCGCGGCCTGTCTATAGAGAGGCTTCCTAAAATAAATCCCCAGCCCCGCAGGGGCGGCACGAGCGGTGTGTCTGGGAATATCCCTTCACCTGGCCTCCTAAGCGGTGTTCCAGCCGCCTTGCGCTTACCGCTTTGCGCTTACCACTTCGAATACACCATGCGCTTGGCTTCCACGAAGACGTAGGCCATAAACCGGAAGATGCGCCGCAACAACGAGTTGTCCGGCCACTGCCGCGCCGTCTCCGCCTGCAGCGCCTCCGCCTCCGCCACTCTTCCCAGCCCCCGCAGCGCTTCCGCCTTGAGCCGGTTCACATACGACGCGTGCAGATCCGAATGCGTGATGACTTCCAGCAGCGAGAGCGCCTCGGCGAAACGATTCTCCTTCAATGCGCTCTGCGCCTTGGCCAGCAGCTTGGCCACCGCCTTGGCCTCCAGATTGAAATAGCGCTCGTCATACCTGCCACGCTGGTCCGCATCCAGACTGGAATGCCGCTCCTCGCGGAACAGCGCATATAAATCCGAAAAACTCGAACGTTCCCCCGCAAAACGCTCAATCACCGCCCTGCCCTCCTCCTCGTTGCGATCCCGCTCCGGCCCGGGTTTCGGGTGGATGATCTCCCGCAGCTTGGCCGCCGTCGCCACCCGCTCGTCCAGAGTGTGATTGTAGAAAGACGTCCAGAACGCCATGTTCCGCATCCGCATCGTCTTCCCCTTCCCGCCGATCAGGCCCAGTTGGATGGGCAGTTGCGCCCGCCGCCCAATGATCTGCCCGATCTGATCCAGCCACACGTCATCAAACCAAAACGGGAACCACGCCGTGCTGAAATACCCCGTAGCCGCCATCCATTCCGCGCTCAGTATCATTTGAAACGTCGGCTCGTGCAGCGCCGGATCATGCGGATGCGCCACCAGAATCCGGTCCGGATACTTGTCAAACGCGGCGCGGATGATGTCGTCCCAGCCGTGCGTGACAAACGAAGTGTCGTCGGCGTGCAGCATGAAGATGCCCGACCCGGACGTGCATTCCTGCCACGTGATATTGTGCAACTCGCCCAAACTCGCCGTCCGGTCCCCCACCACCCAGTGGATGCCAAAGCTGTATTTCCCGAAACGTCCGCTCTGAATCGCCTCCAGCGTGGGCGCGTCGTCGTGATCGATGTAAAGCCAGACCGCCACCTTGTCTTTCCGGGCGGTGGCGTGCTCCAGCGAGTCAAACACTTGGCCGAGCATCTCGGGCCGACCCCGCGTCGGCAGCAGCAGGGTGATGTGGTCCTTGTCGGTGACGGGCGGGATTTTCCGTTTGAGCGAGATGAGCATAAAAAATAAGCAAAACGGCCGTGTCGGCACCGGACCGGCGGGTGGGGCCGGCTCGGGATGTGCGGCGGACGTGGGTGGAAACTACCCTGACAGCCCCAGCCAGCTCAACCTAAAAAGAACACCGCCCATTGCAGCGCGCATCGCCTGGGTCTATCTGCGGGGCGCGTCATCCCGATTTCTGGCCCGGCATATTTCCCTCTGTGGCGCCTGGCGCCGAATACCTCCAAAGAGGTATGGACACGGAGCCGCAGTCCGCTATTATATGGATCAAATCTACCTAATCCAGTGTTACAAAACAGAGCCAATTGTGTGTCGGGACCTTGTCCCGGCCTGCGGTTACAGCCGTCGCGCGGCGGAGTCGGGTCGCCGATGCCATACCTCCAAAGAGGTATGGACACCGCCGTCAAAATTGCTAAGTTCTCAGAACATTCCAAACCGAACACAAACATTGTGCTGACTCGTTTTATTCATTCCGACCCTTCGTCACGCCGTCGCCGGCCAGGGTGTCCGGTTCAGATTTCATCCGTCCGCTCCGGGACAAGAGCTTTTGGTCGGTCGCGTAGTCGCGGTCAGATGACCCCGGTTTAAGCCTCATCAAGTCGATTCAAATGCGAACCCCCTCTTCATCCCGATTCGTCCCGACGCCCCATTTCCCCACGGTAGCAGTCAATCGCGGTGTCAGTCGTTCCGAACACAAACCCTAAAACTAGAGAAACAGTTCGTAATATGCAAAAACACAGCCCTCAACCCCAAACCCCACCCCGAACGGAGAAGTTCGGATGTTCCCTTATGCAAAAAACAAAACTAAGTCTCGTCCTGATGGCAATCGCTCTGCTGAGCGGATTGCTCACGGCCTCGGCCGCCATCACCCCCTACAGCTGGTTCCGCTTCGATAAACAATATCCCCGTATCCCTGGGTTTGACGGAACGGGTCAAGGGCATGACATCCGGAACGGTTACACCGGCAACGGCGAAAGCCCTTACGGCACCCGCCCTGAAAACATGGTCGTCGTCGGTGGTCCGCTCGGACCGGACGGCATCTGGAGCACCGCTGCCATCCGCAGCCGCGCCGGTAACACGGCAAACCAAGGCACGATGTTCGAAGAGCCCAACCCGCTGAGCACCGCTACCTTCACGAACCTCAATCCTTGGGGCAACTTCTTCCAATACCAGACCAACTGGGTGACGGAATGCTGGTTCATCCCGCAGCGCAACGGCGGCAATGATGCCAGCATCGTTTTCGCCACCGGCCTGAATCGCAACAACCGCAGCGTGGGTCGTCAGTCCGGCGTGGCTCTCGAAGTCATGAACGGCACGAACGCCTGGAACATTGTTGCTGGTGGCGCCGGCATGCAGATCTTCAGCCCCGCTGGCAACGGCGTGGCTGGCACAGGCCAGAACAACGGCGACGTGTGGATCCGCTGCCGCACCATGGCCCCTCTGGGAGCTGTGGACACGAACGGTAACACGATGGATTTCCAGATCGGACCGGCCATCAAGATCAAGAGCTCCACGAACGCCGCCTGGATGCACTACGCAGTGGTGCTTGATTCCTCAGCCGGCACTTTGGGCTGGTACACCAACGGCACTCTGGTCGCCTCGGTGCCCTCCTACCGCCTCTACACCACCAACTATTTCAGCTCGGTAGGTATGTTCGGTCAGCAGGACGTCGGCTACGCCGCCAGCATGGACGCCAACGGCAACCAAGGCTTGGGCCTCTGGGCCAACGCCCGTCCGCTGGAAGGTTATACGGCGGAAATGCGCTTCTCCACCTTCAACCCCGGCGAGTTCTCCACCACCAACCTGCTCACCCGCCGTGTGGCGGCCGGCAGCCCTGTGGTAAGCTTCGCCCCCGGCATTGCTTATCAGCCCGCCAACACCTTGGTCCAGGTCGGCGCCGCCGCAGCCTTCCAGGTCGTTCCCGGCACCGACACCTCCATGACCTATCAGTGGTCCCGCAACGGTTCTCCGATTGCCGACGCCACCAACCGCGTGTATGTCCTTGAGAACGCCCAACTCGCCAACAACGGCGACAGCTTCACCTGTGTGCTCACGGCTTCCACGGCTTTGGGCGGGAACGGCCTATCCACTACCTCCAGCGCCGGAGTCCTGACCGTCATCCCGGCCAACACCGCGCTGAACACCGGCTACTCCAACGCCATCATGGCTGAAAGCTCGCTCGTCGCCTACTTCCCCGTGGACGGCAGCACCGGAACGACCCTCAACAACGTGAAGGATCCGACCCACAACGGCGCGATCATGAACGGTGCCTGGCTGAACGGCGACACCAACAAGGCCGCCGGTCTGCAGACGCTGACCTTCAACAGTCCGAACCAGGATTACGTGGGCGGCTACGGTCTTTACACCAACAAGAACGGTTATGTGGAAATTCAGGGCGACATCGCCGGCCTGACCAGTGGCAACGGCAACCTCTCCGTTGAAACCGTGATCTACATGGATCCGTCGGCCCGTATCGCCGGCACCTCTGAGGCCGGTACCATTGTGAACCTGGGTGTGAACGTGGCCGGCAACAACGCCGGCCAGAGCTACCTCACGCTGCGCGCCGATCACACCGGTGCGCTCTACTTCTACAGCTCGCAGCAGTCCGGTGGTATCACCTGGGTTGCACCTGCCGGGTTGCTCGGTAAGAAGAGCCACGTGGTTCTGGTCCATAAGCAGAGCCTGGCCGGTACCAACGCCACGATGTATGTGAACGGCATCAGCCTCGGCACCAAGCTCTCCAAGGGTCTCGGCAACGCCGTGCTGCCCAGCGCCACCAGCCCGATCTGGCTTGGCCGCCGCGAAATCTTCGCCGACTCGCTCGGCTCCGGTTTCTGGCAGAACATGTGGCGCGGCACTATCGACGACGTGTCCCTCTACAACAGCGCCCTCACGGCCAACCAGGTGGCGACCCACTATTACCGCTACGTTGCCGGATCGGTGGATTCTCCCGCCAGCATCGCGAGCATTTCGCCTTCGAAGAGCCTGCTCACCGGTTTCCCGGTTCAGACCTTCTTTGTGAATCCTGGCGGTCTGGCTCCGTTCACCTATCAGTGGTATAAGAGCGGCGTTGCGGTTCTGAACGCGACCAATAGCACCTACGCTTGGTCCGGCTCCGGCGTCACCGCCGGTTCCTATACCTTCTCCGTCTCGGTTCAGGGCGCCTTGGGCTCTTCTGTCACCAGCGCTCCGATCGTCATGACGGTGGTGGATCCCACAGGGTATGCGGCCAAGGTGTATGCCAGCTCCGGCGGCGCGCCCAAGGCCTTCTATCCTCTGGCCGAAACCAGCGGCACCACGGTGTTCGACTGGGCCGGCACGCATGACGGCACTCTCTACGGCGCCTATGAACTCGGTCGCGTTGGTCCTGTGCCCGGAACCGGCTCCTTGAAGATGTTCGGCACCAACAGCCCGACCGACTGGTCGATGGTCCAAGTGCCCTTCTATGCCGAGCTCAATCCGCAGTCGGGCAACATGACCCATGAGTTCTGGTACCGCCCGGCCAGCAGCAACACCGTCGGTATCGTGTCCTCCCAGTTTAACATCGGCAACGCCAAGGCGGGTCTTTGCACCATGTTGGGTTTCGGGACCGTCGGTGTGAACCAGACTACCGTCCAGTTCTGGACGATGATTCTGGGCAAGTTCAATAACACGAACCAGGGCGTCGCCCAGAACGGCTCGGGCACCCAGCTCACCGTTCCGAACATTAACGACTGGTATCATGTCGCCTCCGTCTGCGACGCGAACAACCACTACGTGTTCATCTTTGTGAACGGCAACGCCGAATACTCCCAGGACGCGGGCTACAGCGTATATCCTGGGGACGGCTCCACCACCGGCGGCTGGAACCAGAACGATGCCGCACCGCTGCTGCTCGGCAACCGCAACCTCGGCACCGTGCCCATGGATGGACAGTTGAGCATGGTCGCGATCTACGACTACCCCCTGACTGCGACCGACATCACCAACCACACTTCGCTGTCCTATGTGGCGGCGCAGTTCACGAGCCCGCCCGCTCCGAGCAATAGCAAGGCGGAAGGGTTCGACCAGACTGTGACGCTCAGCGCCAATGCTATCGGCGCGCCCAACATCTATGAATGGCAGAAGAACGGCGTGGCGTTGAGCCAGGTCATCCTGCCGGACGGATCGCCCAAATATCCCTCGATCGCTCCCGGCGGCATCGTTGTTCAAGGTGTCAACTCCCGGCAGTTGGTCATCCGCGAACTCAACCCCGGCGATGCTGGGACCTATACCCTCCGCGCCTACAACGGCCAGAACCCCAATGGCTACACCAACTCCGCCGGCTCCGTGCTGACTGTGTCGGCTGACACGACCAAACCGGTTGTTCTGACTGCGGCGGCTCTGGCCACAACGGTGTCCGGTCCTGTGATCGACAGCCTGTTGTTCACAGGCGGCACGCCCACCCCGGCCCTGCTGTCGCTGGTCGAAGTGCGCTTCAACA
>Ga0209829_10001438_pt1 | contig 19246 bp, 15 predicted proteins | sample C_140205_EF_Meta_FD_187311 | JGI IMG/M metagenome (GOLD analysis project Ga0209829, IMG submission 187311) | Freshwater microbial communities from Lake Croche, Canada to study carbon cycling - C_140205_EF_MetaG (SPAdes) (version 2) | ecosystem: Environmental > Aquatic > Freshwater > Lake...
ATGTTGCCCTGGTCGGTGGACATGCTGACGCTGATCGTCGCCGGATCGGTCGGGACCTTGCCGGATTTCGGCGCGTCGACCGGTCTGCTGGCTTTCTGAGCGGCCGGGTACTGGCAGTTCGCGCCGAGATCGGCGGCCGCTTTGAAGGCCGGTAATTGGCCATCGCCGCCCCGGGGCGCGGTAGTCGTGGGTGCCACGGAGGTGGGCGCTGCGGTGTCGGCGGCTGCGGTGTCGGTGCCAGCACCCTTGTCCTTCACCACGAACGTGACAATCGCCGCGGCGGCGGCGGCGATTGCGACCAGCGCCCCCACCACCGTGAGGATGCGTCGCTGCCTGTCCTGCCTTGCGTGGCTTTCCAGTTGCTCCTCGAGCTTGCGTTGGGCCGTCTCGCGTCGTTCCTCGTTGCTGGGCACCGCGGTGAACCTCCAAATTTGCACAGTGAATCGCTCACCGAGTGTGCCAGTTGAACATGTGAGCTGGGGCTGCGACCCACCCGAACCATGGGTTGGGAGCCAGCTAATGGGACACTGGTGACCGTGTTACTCACCGGGTTCCCGGCCGGCATGTTGGCCTGCAACTGCTACGTGTTGGCGCCCCGCGCGGGGTCGGATGCGATCGTCGTCGACCCCGGTCAACGTGCGATGGGAGCCCTACGACGGGTCCTCGACGAGAACCGCCTGACTCCGGCCGCGGTGTTGCTCACCCATGGACACATCGACCACATCTGGTCGGCGCAGAAAGTGGCAGACACCTACGGATGCCCGGCGTTCATCCACCCCGCGGATCGCTTCATGCTGGCCGATCCGATCAAGGGTTTCGGACCGCGAATCGGCCAACTCGCCCTCGGCGCACTGTTCCGCGAACCCCGACAGGTCGTCGAACTCGACCGCGACGGCGACACGCTCGATCTCGGCGGCATCGCGGTCGCGGTCGACCACACTCCCGGACACACCCGCGGATCGGTCGTGTTCCGGGTGCATGACGTCGGTGGTGAATCAGGCTTTGGTGCGGTGGCGTTCACCGGAGACACCCTGTTCAAACAGTCCGTCGGCCGCACCGACCTGCCCGGCGGGAGTGGCCGGGATCTGCTGGACTCGATCGTCACCAAACTGCTCGTGCTCGACGACGACACCCGGGTTCTTCCCGGCCACGGCGAGTCCACGACCATCGGGCTGGAACGCCGTACCAATCCGTTCCTCCAGGGCCTTCCGCTGTGAGCGACTTCCAGGCGCCCAAAGGCGTGCCGGATTACCTGCCGCCGGATTCCGCCGCGTTCGTAGCGGTCCGCGACGGATTGCTGACCGCGGCACGCCGCGCCGGCTACGGCGATATCGAATTGCCGATCTTCGAGGACACGGCACTGTTCGCCCGCGGGGTGGGGGAGTCCACCGACGTGGTGTCCAAGGAGATGTACACCTTCGCCGACCGCGGCGACCGGTCGGTGACATTGCGCCCGGAAGGCACCGCAGGGGTGATGCGCGCGGTGATCGAGCACGGACTCGATCGCGGCGCCCTGCCGGTCAAACTCTGTTACGCCGGGCCCTTCTTTCGCTACGAACGCCCGCAGGCTGGTCGCTATCGCCAGCTGCAGCAAGTCGGTATCGAGGCGATCGGCGTGGATGACCCCGCGCTGGACGCCGAGGTCATCGCGATCGCCGACGCCGGCTTCCGGTCCCTGGGCCTTGACGGATTCCGGTTGGAGATCACCTCCCTGGGCGATGACGCCTGCCGTGCGCAGTACCGAGAGTTGTTGCAGGACTTCCTGTTCGGCCTTGAACTCGACGACGCGACCCGGGCGCGAGCGGCGCTCAATCCATTGCGAGTGCTCGACGATAAGCGGCCGCAGGTGCGTGAGTTGACTGCCGACGCGCCGGTGATGCTCGACCACCTCTCGGACGGGGCCAGGCAACACTTCGACACTGTGCTCGCCCACCTCGACGCACTAGGCGTGCCGTATGTCATCAACCCGCGACTGGTGCGCGGCCTGGATTACTACACCAAGACGACCTTCGAGTTCGTCCACGACGGCCTCGGTGCGCAGTCCGGCATTGGCGGCGGCGGTCGCTACGACGGCCTGATGGCGCAACTCGGCGGCCAGGATCTCTCCGGAATTGGGTTCGGCCTGGGTGTGGACCGCACCGTGCTGGCACTGCGTGCGGAGGGAAAAACCGCCGGGGATACCAGCCGTTGTGACGTGTTCGGGGTGCCGCTGGGGGAGCAGGCGAAACTGGAGATCGCCCGGTTGGCCGCCCAGTTGCGCGGCGCGGGTATCCGGGTCGACCTCGCCTACGGCGACCGCGGCATCAAGCCGGCACTGCGGGCAGCCGACCGGTCGGGAGCGGTGATCGCACTGGTCGCCGGCGACCGCGATATCGAGGCGGGAACCGTCGGAGTCAAGGACCTCTCCACCGGAGAACAGGTCGATGTGCCGGTCAGCTCGGTGGTTGCCGACGTCGTGTCCCGGCTGTCCTGACCGGGTTTGCTGGCGCGGGGCAAAGGCTCACTGATTTCTTAACCTCGGCGGGGAACCGCCCGCCGATGCCGAGGCGTTGACCGGTTATGAACACGCTGATCGAGGAGTACCTTCGCGCCAGGGGTGTCCGGTATTTCCGCGGCCATCACGATGACGAGTACTTCTTTCTCGTCGATTTCCAATCCGATTTCTGCCTCGACGCCAGCCATGGTCGCCTTCACGTGCACCTCGAGGTGAGTGGCGTGGCTCGCGACAATGTGCAGCTGAGCATCACCCCGGATCGCTTCTATTCGGCGGGCAACCGTGACCTGCTCATGAGCCTGGCTACCCGGTGGACGGCCGGAAGTGGCGGGGCCGAGGCGGTGGTGCACGACTCGTCTGACCCGGCGCTGGTTGGAATCACGGTTCTGGACCGGTTCCGTCCGACCAGCGGAGCCGGCCTGGCCTACTTTGTCGACCAGTCAATAGCATCGTCAATAGAGTTGTTCGAGCAGGTCAACGCCGAAGTACAGCCAGCACAACCGGGCCCCGCAGTTCTTCGGGATGCCGGCTGAGGCCGGTAGGTAACGCCGCAACCGCGTGGCTCGATATGCCGAGTATGCGATTCCTGACAGTTCTGGCTGCCGCAGGCCTATTCGCCGGTGTCGCCGCAGCGCCTCCGGTGGGCGCAGACCCGGCTGCCGGCCACCAGGTCACCTATACGGTGACCACCACCAGTGATTTGACCGCCAACATCTACTACGTGACTTCCGATCCGCCCAGCCAGGCGTCAGCCAACGATCCGCTGTTCATGCCCCTCGCCCGCACCGCCGTCGGCCCCGGCGCGCCATGGGTCCTCCAGACGACGCTGGCCAATCCCACCCAGTGGGCGTTCATCAGCGCCAGTGGCGGTCTGCGGGTGAACCCTGAGTTCCGTTGCGAGATCGCCGTCGATGGTCAGGTCGTGGTGTCTCAGCAGGGCGGTAGTGGCGTGCAGTGCGCCTTGCGGCCGTGGTGAACGCGCCGTTGCGAGGTTATGAGTCTCGGCTCTAGCCCAGGTCTCGGGCGCTGAAGGTGTCGCACTTCTTGGCATCACCCGTCTGGTAACCGACGGTGAACCATTTCTGGCGCTGCAGCGAGGAACCATGCGTCCATTGCTCAGGGTTGACCCGGCCGGTGGTCTGCTTCTGGATTCGATCATCGCCCACCGACGCGGCCGCTGAAAGCGCGTCGGCGATGTCCTTGTCGCTCAACGGCTCCAGATACGTCACGTCCGTGCCCGGTTGCTTGGTGATCGCCGCGTAGTGCGCCCAAACCCCGGCATAACAATCGGCCTGCAATTCGGAGCGGACTCCGCCGCCGGTGGCGCCCTGGGCGCCCTGCTGCGCGCGTCCGAGGTTGCCGAGCAGGTTCTGAACATGGTGGCCGTACTCGTGAGCGACCACGTACTCCTGGGCAAGCGGGCCGCCGCTGGATCCGAACTCCGTCTTGAGCACATCGAAGAAATCGACGTCGAAGTAGGCCGTCTGGTCGGCCGGACAGTAGAACGGACCGACATCGCTGGTGGCCGGGCCGCATCCGGTCTGCACGCCCCCCTTGAACAGCTGAGTCTTTGGCCGCTTATAGCCGCGCAGTTGCTGTGCCCAGATCCCGTCGAGGGAGTTGCCGGTGGCCACCACCCGGCATTCGGCGAACTTGTTGGCGTCCGCGCCGGTCCGGCACTGGGCCAGATCGAACCCCGGCGCCGACTGGCTGGGGCCGATCTGCTGCTGGGGGATTGCCACCCGCCCGGGGTCCACACCGAGGAAGAGTGCCAGCAGCATGATCGCAAGACCCCCGAGGCCTCCGCCGACGGCGATGCCACGTCCGCCTCCGCCCCCGCTGGACCGCGTGGTGCTGGTGTCGATCCGCATACCTTCGTTGAAGGTCATTTGCGCTCCTTGATGCTGCCGCTGCCCGCCGATGAACAGCCCAGACAAGCTTGCCACAACTGCGTTTGCCGGTGTTGGCCGTCGCCCCGTTCGACGCAGTCAATAGACTTGCGCGGTCAGATTCCCCATGTCGAGGAGTGTCAGTGCTGCGCAGTCATGCCGCGGGTTCGTTGCGGGCCTCCGACGCCGGGCAAAGGGTCACTCTGGCCGGCTGGGTGTCCCGCCGTCGCGACCACGGCGGGGTGATCTTCATCGACCTTCGTGACTCCGGCGGCAGCGGCGGGACAAGCGGTCCCAGCGTCGCCCAGGTCGTGTTCCGTGACACCGAGGTCCTTGAGCGCGCCCACCGCTTACGCGCGGAGTTCTGCGTCGCGGTCACCGGTGTCGTCGAGATCCGGCCGGAGGGCAACGCCAACCCCGATATCGCCACCGGCGACATCGAGGTCAACGCGACGTCGCTGACGGTGCTGGGGGAGAGCGCACCGCTGCCTTTCCAGCTCGATGAGGCGGCCGGCGAGGAAGCCCGGCTGAAGTACCGCTATCTGGATATGCGCCGCGTCGGCGGACCCGGCGATGCCATCCGGTTGCGCTCGCGGGTCAACGCCGCCGCCCGCGGAGTGCTGGCAGCCCACGACTTCGTCGAGATCGAGACACCCACGCTGACCCGTTCCACACCGGAGGGGGCGCGCGACTTCCTGGTGCCGGCCCGGCTACAGCCCGGCTCGTTCTACGCGCTGCCGCAGAGCCCGCAGCTGTTCAAGCAGTTGCTCATGGTGGCCGGTATGGAGCGCTACTACCAGATCGCCCGCTGTTACCGCGATGAGGACTTCCGGGCCGACCGCCAACCCGAGTTCACCCAACTCGATGTCGAGATGAGCTTCGTCGACACCGACGACGTGATCGCCGTCGCCGAGGAGATCCTGGCCGCTCTGTGGTCGCTGATCGGCTACGAGTTACCGCGGCCGATCGCGCGGATGACCTACGCCGACGCCATGCGCCGGTTCGGCTCGGACAAGCCGGATCTGCGGTTCGGCCTGGAACTCATCGAGTGCACCGAGTACTTCGCCGATACGCCGTTTCGGGTATTCCAGTCCCCGTACGTGGGCGCTGTTGTGATGCCCGGTGGTGCGTCACAACCCCGCCGGACCCTCGACGGCTGGCAGGACTGGGCCAAACAGCGCGGACACAAGGGGCTGGCCTATGTGCTCATTGGCGAGGACGGCACCCTCGGTGGGCCGGTTGCCAAGAACCTCTCCGATGCTGAGCGTGCCGGACTTGCCGCGCACGTCGGCGCGAAACCCGGTGACTGCGTGTTCTTTTCGGCAGGCCCGGTCAGGACATCGCGAGCGCTGCTGGGCGCCGCGCGCGGAGAGATCGCCCGCCGACTTGACATGATCGACGCGGACGCGTGGGCATTCGTGTGGATCGTTGACCCGCCGCTGTTCGAAGCTGCCGACGACGCGACCGCGGCCGGTGACGTCGCGGTGGGTAGCGGGGCATGGACGGCGGTGCATCACGCGTTCACTGCGCCGAAGCCCGGGTACGCGGACGTCATCGACACCGATCCGGGTGCGGTGCTCGCTGACGCCTACGACATCGTCTGCAACGGCCACGAGATCGGCGGTGGATCGATCCGTATCCACCGCCGAGAAACCCAGGAACGGGTGTTCTCGGTGATGGGTATCGATGCGGCCGAGGCGGACGAGAAGTTCGGGTTCCTGCTCGACGCCTTCACCTTCGGCGCTCCACCGCACGGCGGTATCGCGTTCGGCTGGGATCGGATCACCGCGTTGCTATTCGGGGCGGACTCGATCCGGGACGTGATCGCGTTCCCCAAGTCCGGCGGTGGTGTGGACCCACTCACCGACGCCCCCGCACCCATCACCGCGCAACAACGCAAAGAGTCCGGGATGGATTACAAGCCGGTGGATCACAAACCCGAGATGTAGAGCCCACGCACCTACTATTGCTGCTGTGGACAACACGCTCGACTACACCGACCAGGCGTCTTTCCTCGGCCTGCGCGCACTCGGCCACGGGCCGGTGATCCAGTACACCTGGATCTATGGTCACGACGTCGATCTGGGTGCGTTACGACGGTTCCACCGCAACCTCGGATACGGAATTCTGGGCCGTCGTATAGAACGGTCGCCACTGCCATTCGGCCGGCACCGGTGGATCGCGTGGGAAGGCCCGTCCGATCTGGTTGTTGCGCCGGCCGCCCGGCCCCGCAGCGAGCTGACCGCCTGGTCCGACGAGCAGGCCGCGCTGCCGATTGATCCGGAGTTCGGGCCGCCGTGGCGGCTTGCCGTGCAGCTCTTCGCGGGCGGTGTTACAGCCGTGACACTGGTGGTCTCGCACACTATTGCCGACGGCGTCGGCATAGCTGTTTCGGTCACCGATGCAGCTAAGGGGTTAACCAAAAATCTCGGTTACCCGGATGGTGGCTCTCGGACGAAAAGGCAAGTACTGCTGGAAGATTCGCGTCGGACGGTCAAAGCGCTTCCGGAGATGGCCAGGGCGCTACGCGCCGCGGTGCGAGTTGCTCGCAGTAACGATGCCCCCGCGTCGGCAGGTAGCCACAAGGCCGTTAACGTCGGAGAAGACCCCCGCGAGACGGTGACCGTGCCCTCTGTCACCGCCTACCTCGACGCCAACCAGTGGGATGAGCGGGCGAAAAGCCTCGGTGGGACCAGCAATTCGCTGCTCCTGGGTCTGGTTGCCAGGCTTGGCATGCGGCTGGACTGGGTCGAAGAAGACGGCACGGTGACGCTGTCAATTCCCGTCAGCGAGCGAACCGAGGGGGATACCCGCGGTAACGCGCTGACCGCGGTCCGGGTGACCGCGTACCCAGCAGAGATCAACGGTGATTTGCGGGCTGTCCGCGCGGCGCTCAAAGCCGCGCTTTCCACCCAGGGCGAGGAACGAAACCAGCTGGTGGGACCACTGCCACTGGTTCCGATGGTGCCCAAGGCCGTCGCACGCCGATTTGAGAGCCTGGTGGTGGGAGGCAGGCTGATCGGTAGTTCAAATCTGGGATTGCTCGATCCCGCGGTGAACCGTCCCGATGGCACCGAGGCCGATTACTTCTATGTTCGGCTGTGCGAGCAGACCGACCGGGCCTACCTCAGACGGCACGGCGGGGTGTTCTTCCCGGTGGTCTCGGCCCGGATGAGGGGGCAGTTGTCCATCAATGTCGGCCATACCAACGCCGATGGCTCGACCACCACCGATCAGTTGTTGGATGCGGTTCGGGGTGCGCTGGGAGACTTTGGGCTGTCCGGGCTCGTCGAGTGACCATGACTACCGTGGCCGCGGTGGACCTGTCGGCTGTGATGCTGAATGGCGATCCGCGACCGCCGAATGACGACTGCATGACGCGTGTCACACGTGTTTCGCATCGCGAACTGTTAGCCCTACTATGTAGCGATAGTGTTCGGGGGTTCCCCACCCCTGCCGCATTGACCCAAAGCACAGCGCGCCGGCCGGCGCGGAAGGGAGCCGGGCGTGACAGTGGACAGCCCGGCTGGCGCCGCGACGGACCGCCCCGCATCGCACCCCGGCCCGCCGTCTCTGGGTCCGACGCCCAAGCCCAAGCGGTTGCGACGGCGTGACGCCGCATCCATGAAGGCCGAGCGCGACACCGCCCCCAAGAAGACGCGCCGCAGCCCGGGCTACTGGTTGGTAAAGGGACTGCGTCGCATCTGGATGCCGCTGGTGATCGCGCTGGTGTTGGTGGTCGCGGCGTTCGCCGTCGACCGGCTGCACGGCGTCTTCGGCAAGAGCGAACTCACCCGCCCTGGCAGCGGTCTGGCCAGCGACCCTGCGCCGTTCAATCCCAAGAAGGTCATCTACGAGATCTTCGGCCCCCCGGGCACGGTGGCCACCGTGAATTACCTGGATCTGGACGCCGAACCGCAGATCGCGCGCGACGTGACGCTGCCGTGGACACTCGAACTCAGCACCACCGCGCCGGCCGCGGCCGCCAATATCGTCGCCCAGGGCGACAGCGACACCATCGGTTGCCGGATCACCGTCGACGGAGTGGTCAAAGATGAGAAGACCTCGACCGGAGTCAACGCCCAAACCTTCTGCATCGTTAAATCCGGATGATCACGCTGTCGCGGAAACAGCCGCCGGAATCCGTTGAGCGCCCCGCGCGGCCGCACATCGCGCACTGGATCCGGCTGCTGTCGATACCGATCATCCTCGGCTGGCTTGCCCTAGCTGTCATCACCAACACCGCGGTGCCGCAAATCGAGGTGGTCGGCCAGGAACAGTCGGTCCCGATGGCCGACCAGAACGCCCCGTCGACCGTCGCGATGAACCGGATCGGCGAAGTATTCGGCGAGTTCAGGTCCAACACCGCGGTGATGATAGTCCTCGAGGGCACTGAGCCACTTGGCGAGTCGGCCCATCGGTACTACGACGAGATCATTCGGAAGCTGAGTGCCGACACCACCCACGTCGAGCACGTCCAAGACTTCTGGGGAGACCCGTTGACGGCGGCCGGTTCACAGAGTTCCGACGGTAAGGCCGCCTACGTCCAGGTCTATCTGGCCGGCAATATGGGCGAGGGTCTGGCCAATGAGTCGGTGGAAGCCGCCAAGACCATCGTGGACAGTGTGCCCGCCCCGCCCGGCGTCGAAACCTATGTCACCGGACCTGCGGCGCTGATTGCCGATACCCACATCGCCGGTGACCGCAGCCTGCAACTAATTACGATGTTGACCTTCGGCGTGATCTTGTTGATGCTGTTGTTCGTCTACCGGTCCATCGTGACGGTGTTGCTCGCTCTGGGCATGGTGTTCCTTGAGTTGGCGGTCGGCCGCGGTGTGGTGGCGTTCCTGGGGCACCACCACCTGATCGGCTTGTCGACGTTCGCAGTGAACCTGCTGACCATGGTCGCGATTGCGGCGGGCACCGACTACGCGATCTTCCTGCTCGGCCGTTATCAGGAAGCGCGAGGCAAGGGGCGTGACCGAGAAGCCGCCTACTACGAGATGTTCCACGGAACCACCCATGTCATCCTCGGATCGGGTCTGACTATCGCCGGGGCGATGTTCTGCCTGCACTTCACTCGCAGTCCGATGTTTCAATCGATGGGCGTACCGCTGGCGATCGGCATGGTCGTCGTAGTGGCCGCGGCGCTGACTCTCGGACCTGCCGTGGTGACGGTCGCCAGCCACCTTGGCGCGCTGGAACCCAAACGTGCTATGCGGGAACGGTTTTGGCGCCGCATCGGTGCCGCTGTGGTGCGCTGGCCCGGCCCGATTCTGATCGGTACGGTTGCGCTGTCGCTCATTGGTCTGCTAGCTCTGCCCGGCTATCGGACCGACTACAACGATCGGCATTATCTGCCGGGTGACATTCCAGCCGCACAGGGATTCGCGGCTGCCGAACGACATTTTCCGTCGGCGCGGCTTAGCCCGGAGCTACTGATGCTCGAAAGCGATCACGATTTGCGCAACTCGGCGGACTTCCTGGTGATCGACCGCGTCGCCAAGGCCATGTTCCGTCAGCCCGGTATCGGCCGGGTGACGACCATCACCCGTCCGCTCGGCAGCCCGATCGAGAATAGTTCGATTCCGTTCATGCTCGGCATGCAGGGCACCACCCAGGCCTTGAACCAGTCCTTCCTGGATGACCGGATGAAGGACATGCTCAAGCAGGGCGACGATCTGCAGGCCACCATCGACAATATGTCGCAGATGTATGAGCTGATGGGCCAACTCAACGCCGTTACCCACGACATGGTCGGCAAGATGAATCTGACGGCGAACGACATTGCTGATCTGCGCGACCACATCGCTGATTTCGACGACTTCTTCCGGCCGGTCCGCAACTACTTCTACTGGGAGCCGCACTGTTTCGACATCCCGGTCTGCTGGTCCATCCGGTCGGTATTCGACACCATCGACGGCGTCGACACGATGACCGATGACATCCAACTTCTGCTTCCCAGCCTGGCGCAACTAGACACGCTCACCGGGCAACTACGCACGCTGATGCCGCCGATGATCGCCACCATGTCGTCCATGCGGACCATGCAGCTGACGATGCAGAGCACGCAGAGCGGAATGTATGACCAAATGGCGGCTATGCAGGACAACCAGAGCGCGATGGGGAAGGCGTTCAACGAGGCTAAGAATGACGACTCGTTCTACCTGCCGCCTGAAGTTTTCGACAACCCGGACTTCAAACGCGGTATGAAGATGTTTCTGTCTCCGGACGGAAAAGCTGTGCGATTTATCATCGCTCACGAGGGTGATCCGATGTCGCCGGAGGGCCTGAGTCACATCGCCACCCTGAAGAGTGCAGCGTTCGAAGCGATCAAAGGCACCCCGCTGGAAGGTTCGAAGATCTACCTGGCGGGCACGGCGGCCAGCTTCAAGGATATGCAGGACAGCGCGAACTATGACTTGATGATCGCCGGGGTCTCCGCGCTTGCGCTGATTTTCGTCATCATGTTGATCATCACGCGCAGCGTAGTGGCCGCCGCGGTGATCGTGGGCACCGTGGTGATTTCGCTGGGCACCTCGTTCGGGTTGTCGGTCCTGATCTGGCAGGACCTGCTCGGGCAACCGCTGCACTGGATGGTGCTGGTGATGTCGGTGATCATCCTGCTGGCGGTGGGTTCGGACTACAACCTGCTGCTGGTGGCGCGGTTCAAGGAGGAGATCGGAGCCGGTCTGAACACCGGCATCATCCGGGCCATGGGCGGCAGCGGCTCGGTGGTGACCTCGGCCGGCCTGGTCTTCGCCGTGACGATGGCGGTGATGGGGTTCAGTGAGCTGAAAATCCTCGCGCAGGTAGGCACGACGATCGGTCTTGGTCTGATGTTCGACACCCTGGTGATCCGGTCCTTCATGACGCCGTCCATCGCGGCGCTGATGGGCCGCTGGTTCTGGTGGCCGCAGTTGGTGCGTCAACGGCCTGTTCCGCAGCCGTGGCCAACGCCGGCGTCGACGGGTCCCGTCGAGCCCGACGCTTCTGGCATAGCGATTATCGATGTCGCAAGCCCCGACCCGGTAGGCCCCGCCATCCGCTGACCGGAGGCTATCGTCGGCCCGAGCCGATCCAGTTGGAAGCTCTGCATAAAAAACGGCACCCGGCCCCGCGCGGATGCGCGAAAGCCGGGTGCCGATGGTGCTGTGTAGGCAGTGGAGCTTACTTGCGGCCCTTCAGGACCGCGCCAACGATCGCCGTAAGGATGGCGCCGACCACGCCACCGCCGCCCACCGAACCAGCGATCTGGGCAATGTCGCCACCTGAGCCCAGTACGTTGCCGAGCAGGCCTCCACCCAATGCGCCGCCGAGAGCACCGGCAACGCTGTTTCCAGCGGTGCCGAGGCTGTTCTTGGCCGCGCCGGCGGCGTTGCCGCCGATCAGGCCGCCGACGATGCCGAGCAGCCAGTCCAAATTACCCATGTTTTTCTCTCTCCCTAGTTGCGGCTGCTCTGACTGCAGCCGCTCTCAGTAGTCCCTGATGACCGCCGGAGCGGCTAGTCGGGGACGGAGTCGCTCTTGTCGGCAACGCTCGCCTGATGATCCCCAACGGCGTTGTTCTCGTAGGTAACCTGCACGGCCTCGGTTGCCGCAGGAGATTCCTCGTAACGTACAACGGTAGACAGATCGTGATCTGTGGCCTCAGTGCGGATGGTCGCCTTCGGCGGCTCCGACATTAGCGGCCGGGGTGCCGGCGGCGGCGTCACCGGCTTGGGTGCCGGGGGCGGTGTCACATTGGCTACCGGAGCCACCCTTGCCGGCGGTGGCGTCACCGGCTTGGGTGCCGGCGGTGGCGTCACCGGCTTGGGTGCCGGCGGTGGCGTAGGAGCTTTGACCACCGGAGCCGGCCGGGGAGCAGGCGGCGGAGTCGGCTTGACCACCGGGGCACGCTCTGCGACCTTGACCGGAACAACCTCGGCGGGTTTGCGCCGAAGCAGCGCCCAACCCAGGCCCGCGACCAGCGGAATGCCGAGCAGGATCCACCAGGGGAAGCCCTTCTTCTTGGCGGCAGGTTCGGCCGTCACGGACGTAGTGGGCTTGCTCATGGACGTGGTCCCTTCTGCGGTCGGCGCTGTGGAGCCGAACCCCGGGATCTTGGTGGCCAGGGCCGCCGGGATGGTGACGAGTCCGGCCGCCTGCGACCACTGGATCTCCGTACCTTCGGGCCCGACGAACTTGCCGGTCTGGACGCCGTCTGCGATCGAGGTGTCGGCGCTGGGATAGCCGAACGGCCCGGTAACGGCACCGGACTGACGCCAGGCCTCGAGCACGCGGCCCTTGATCACCGACGCACCCCACTGGGGATTCCAGTAGATGGCGGCACCCTCGGGTGCCGAGAAGTCGCTGAAGCGACCGTTTTTGTCGCCGGTGCCGGTCTCATCGTTCGTCGGGAACCCGAGTCCGCTGGTGCCGGGGCCGCCGAGGGCCTTGTAGCGATCCAAGATCGCGCCGTACATCACATGTGCGCCGGTGTCCTTCGAGTAGAAGATGACACCGCCCTGGTAGTCGCGCGCAGCGCCGCCCGGCACGTCGACGGCCTCGCCCACCGGCGAACCGAGGAGTGAACTAGCCCCGCCGAAGGTGGCGTAGCGGTCGTCGATGGTGGAAACCGCATCGCTCGACGGGGCGGCGCTCACCAGCGGGGCGCTCAACAGCGCGGAACTGGCCACGATCAACATTCCGCCGAGAGCGAGTGGGACCCGCAGTGGCACGATTGGCGTCACAACAATCTCCTAAATTTGGTTCGGTTTGTCAGAGGTACTGGGTGAGGTTTTGTGCAGTACTGAGTAGTTGGATGACACCGGGGCGGGAGGGGGGTCGACCGCCCCGGTGTCATGCCTCTACGCGCTGCCGTCAGCGACGGTGCCGGGGATCGTCGGACTTCGGATCCACGTTGTAGGACTCGCGGGCCCGGAACACCGCCGACTCATCACCGACGATGTCATCGTCGGGATGCTCGCCGGTGGTGCGCTCGACCCACTCGACCTCACGAACCTCGCGATCGACGAACGTGGCTTCGACCTCGGAGGCCTTGCCCACGGTCCGCCGGCTGACGGTGACCTCGTCCGCGCCGTGCTCGACGACCCGCTCGACCTGCCGCTCGACGTACTTGTGGACGATCACCGGCTTCTCGACGACGATCTCGACGATCCGCTCGACCGGCTTCTCGACGATCTTCTCGACCTCAACGTATACCGGCTTTTCGACGATCTTCTCGACCCGGGTCTCGACCGGCCGCTCGACGATCCGCTCGTTGACGAACTCGACCTCGCGCTCGATCAGCTTCTCCACCAGCACCGGGTTGGTCACGGTCTTCTCGATGACCTTCTCCACCGGCCGGTCGATGACCTTCTCGATGATCTTTGGCCGCTCGACGACCTTCTCAACGATCCGGTCTACGGGCTTGTCGATGACCTTCTCGATCACGTTGACCTTCTCGACGACCTTCTCGACGACGCGGTCCACGGGCTTGTCGATGATCTTCTCGATGATGTTTGGCTTCTCGACGATCTTCTCAACGACCCGGTCCACTGCGCGCTCCAGCACCTTTTCGATGATGTTGGGCTTTTCGACGATCTTCTCGACGACGCGGTCGACGGGCTTGTCGATGATCTTTTCGATGATGTTGGGCTTTTCGACGATCTTCTCGACGACGCGGTCGACGGGCTTGTCGATGATCTTCTCGACGACGTTGACCTTCTCGACGATCTTCTCGACGACGCGGTCGACGGGCTTCTCGACGACTCGCTCAACCACGTTGGGCTTTTCGACGATCTTTTCGACGACGCGGTCGACGGGCTTGTCGATGATCTTTTCGATGATGTTGGGCTTTTCGACAATCTTTTCGACGACGCGGTCGACGGGCTTGTCGATGATCTTTTCGATGATGTTGGGCTTTTCGACGATCTTCTCGACGACGCGGTCGACGGGCTTCTCGACGACTCGCTCGACGATCTGCTCGACAACGACCTCGACGATCTTCTCCACGATCTTGACGACCGGCTTCTCGACGGTGATCTCGACGATCCGCTCGACCGGCTTCTCAACGGTCTTGTAGACGATCTTCTCGACCGGAACCTCGATGATCTTCTCGACGATCTTCTCGACCGGAACCTCGACAGTCTTGGTGATGATCTTGTCAACCGGCTTCTCGACGACTCGCTCAACGAGTCGCTGGACCGGCACCTCGACGACCTTGTCGACGATGGTGACCACCGGCTGCTCGATCAGACGCTGGACGGTGACGGCCTTGTCGACCACGTTGTCTTGAACCTCGACGAGGAGTCGCTCCACCAGACGCTGCACGTCGACCGACCGATCGACGACCTTGTCGACGATCGAAACCACCAGCTTCTCGACCAGCCGCTGGATTTCGACCGGCTTATCGGTGATCTTGTCGATGATGTTCACCACGGGGCGCTCGACGAGGCGCTGGACCTGGACGGGCTTGTCGGTGATGGTGTCCTGCACGGTGACGACCGGGCGCTCGATGGACCGGCTGACCTTGACCGGCTTGTCGACGACCTGATCGACCACAGTGACGACCGGCCGCTCGATGGATCGGCTGATCTTCTGCGGCTTGTCGACGACCTGATCGACCACGGTGACGACCGGGCGCTCGATGAGCCGGTTGACACTGACGGGCTTGTCCACGATCCGGTCCTCGACGGTGACCACTGGCCGCTCCAACTGGCGCTGAACCTTGACGGCCTTGTCGACGACCTCATCGACCACTGTCACCACGGGGCGCTCGACCAGACGCGATACCTGGACCGGCCTGTCGACGACCTTGTCAACCGTGTCCACTACCAGGCGTTCGATGATCCGCTCGAGCGTCACCGCCTTGTCGACGACCTTCTCCACGGGACGCTCCACCAGGCGTTGCACCGTGTAGGGCTTGTCGACGAAGTTCTCGACGATGTTGAGGGATGGGTTGGGATTTTTGTCAGCCACGGGGTTCTCCCTTTCGCGCGTCCGGACCAGGCGGAGCGACCGTATCAGGGTCAACGGTAGTTCCGCTAAGTATTCGGCACGTTGCTGTAACGACACGTCGACGACGTGCAACATTGCACAGCAGCGATCCGAAGCTAGCCAGGTCGACTTTTGTGTTCGGGTTAGAATCCTGAAACTAGTCGCACGATTATTTGCCTTGCAAGGTTTTCGCTAAAGTTCTCCGGAACGACCTCCGCCGTTCACCGAGCCGCGCAAGTGGTCGCGACCGCGAGGTGCGGCCAGATACCGACACGTTTTCCGATCTCGATGACCCGAGCTGTTCACGGCCCGGGTCATGCCCTGCTAGTCCGCGCCGAGCAGTCGCCGCATCAGTCGATGGGTGCCGGCCACCACCTTGGCGCGGTCGGGATGGTTTTTCCCCGCGAGGTCCTCAGCGTTGCCACCGGCGATCCACACCGGACCATTTCCCAGCTGCGACAATCCCTCTCGGGCCACGTCCGCGGGTTCGGCGACACGCAGGCCCGGCACGTCGAAGTTCAAACCGGCCCGCTCCATCGCGGGGGTCCGGGTGACGCCGAGGACGAGTTCGAGAACGTCGACACTGTGCTCACGCAGTTCCAGCCAGAGGCCCTCGCCGAAAATCCGCCCGAACGCCTTTACCCCGCCGTACACGGTGTGCCGGGCCGAACCCAGATAGCCGGCCATCGAGCCGACGAGCAGAATGCCGCCGCGGCGCCGGTCACGCATCGAACGGCCGTAATGCTGGACCAGTGCCATCATGGTCGTGACGTTCAGGTCGATGACCCGCTGGAAAGCGGAAAGGTCGGCATCCAGGAATTCCGCACTGGCCGTGTTCGCGCCGGCGTTGTAGATCAGCAACCCGATTTCCAGGCCTTCGGTGAATGAAGTGATCGCCTCCACCGCACCGCTTTCCGTGAGATCAGTTGGCAGAGTCCGTACTTCGACCCCCCTTCGGCGGCATTCCCGTGCCGTGGCTTCCAGTGGCCCGGGTTTACGAGCAAAGAGGACAAGGTTGATCCCGGAGTCGGCCAACTGCAACGCGAACTCGGCACCCACCCCTTCCGATCCGCCGGCCACCACGGCCCAGGGCCCGTATTTCGCAATCGACACCCGTCGATCATCCCGCACATCGGGCACCGCAGAGGTGGTAAGCCTGACCGGTGTCTGACAGCCTGTTCGACCTTCCCGGCGACCCCGGGTCGGCGGCCGCGACGACGTCTGTATCGGCACCTTTGGCGGTCCGGATGCGCCCGGCTGCGCTCGAAGAGGTGGTGGGCCAGGCCCATCTGCTGACGCCCGGGTCGCCGTTGCGTCGACTGGTCGAGGGCACCGGCGCCGCATCGGTGATCCTCTACGGCCCGCCCGGCACCGGTAAGACCACCCTGGCCTCGCTGATCTCGCACGCGACCGGGCGCCGATTCGAGGCGCTGTCGGCGCTGACCGCCGGGGTCAAGGAGGTCCGGGCCGTTGTCGATACCGCACGTACGGCGCTGATCCGCGGCGAGCAGACGGTGCTGTTCATCGACGAGGTCCACCGGTTCTCCAAAACCCAGCAGGACGCCCTGTTGGCCGCGGTTGAGAACCGGGTGGTGCTGCTGGTGGCCGCCACCACCGAGAACCCGTCGTTCTCGGTGGTCGCGCCACTACTGTCACGCTCGCTGATCCTGCAACTCCATCCGCTGACGCCGGACGATATCCGCGCGGTGGTGCGCCGAGCGGTCGAGGATCAGCGCGGTCTGGGCGGCATGGTGGCCGTCGCGGACGACGCGGTGGAACAACTGGTCAAACTTGCCGCGGGCGATGCCCGTCGGGCGCTGACGGCACTGGAGGTCGCCGCGGAGACCGCGGCGGCGGCCGGCGACGCCGTCACGGTCGCGACCGTTGAGCAGTCACTGGACCAGGCTGCGGTGCGTTATGACCGCGACGGTGACCAGCACTACGACGTGACCAGTGCCTTTATCAAGAGCATCCGCGGATCCGACGTCGATGCGGCACTGCACTATCTGGCGCGGATGCTGGTGGCCGGTGAGGATCCCCGGTTCGTGGCGCGGCGGCTGGTGATCCTCGCCAGCGAAGACATCGGAATGGCCGATCCAACCGCGTTACTCATCGCGGTCGCGGCGGCACAGACGGTTGCGCTGATCGGCATGCCGGAAGCCCAGTTGACCCTGGCTCACGCCACCGTGCATCTGGCGACGGCGCCGAAGTCGAATGCAGTCACCACGGCACTGGGCGCGGCGATGGGCGATATCCGGGCGGGGAAGGCCGGTTTGGTGCCTGCGCACCTTCGCGACGGGCATTACCAGGGTGCTGCCCAGCTCGGTAATGCACAAGGCTATCGATATCCGCATGATGACCCGGATGGTGTTGTGGCGCAACAGTATCCGCCGGATGAACTAGCCCAGGTCGACTATTACCGGCCCACTACCCACGGTGCCGAACGGGAGATCGCCGGCCGGTTGGAGAAGCTCCGGGCCATCATCCGGCGTCGCCGGTCCTAGGCTGCGCGGCGGGAGCGCGCGCCAGATCAGCCGGGGTGTCGATGTCGACGACGGAGCCGACGTCGCCACATTCAACTTCCAGAGGCCGCATTCTGCGCACAACCGCGGATAGGCCGGTGTCGCCCTCGATCTGGTCGGCCAGCGTCCACTGCTGGCGGGCCAGCAGGACGGGGTTGCGCATAGCGCCGTCGTACGTCGCGATCACAATGCTGCGAGCGGAAGATCGGAATGAGTCGAGCAGTCGCCGGTAAACGTCGGTCCGGCACCACGGTTGGTCGGCGGGCGCAATCACTGCCGCGCAGACCGTGAGTTCGCCGCCAAGTGCCGAGAGTCCGGCCCGCACACTCGTCGCGAGGCCGCCGCGCCATTGTTCGTTGATTACCGCCGTCACCCGTTCGGGCACCCGGGGTATCAACCCGGGTTGAACCACCGCGAGCACCGGGTCCAGTCCGGCACCGAGCATTGCGGTCGCAGACCACTGCAGGAGGGTCTGTCCTCCCCAGTCGGCCGCCAACTTATTCGAGCCGAATCGGGTCGCGCCGCCGGCGGCGAGGACGATTCCTGCGACACGATTATTGGGCATGCAACGGTCCTGACGTGTCGCGCAACGGTGCGGCGCTTCGACCGTGGGCTACGGCGATTATCTGGGCGACGACCGATACGGCGGTCTCGGCAGGAGTGGCACCGCCGAGATCGAGGCCTAACGGCGCATTGATGCGTTGCAATGCGTGCTCCGGAATGCCGCGCGCACGCAAGCGCGCGAATCGCTCAACGTTGGTCGCCCGAGAGCCGAGCGCGCCGATGAACCCCGCGGGGGTCTTTACAGCAGCGGCGAGCGCCGGCTCATCGAACTTTGCATCATGGGTGCACACCACGATCGCGGATGTGCCGTCGAGCCGCCCGTGTTCGGTCAACTTCTCCAGTGCCGCGTCAGGCCAGGTGTCGATCACCTCGTCGGCGCAGGTGATACCCGCGGCGAAGCGGGGCCGCGGCTCCACGACGACGGACTCGTACCCGAGTAGGGCTGCCTGGGCGCACAGTGCTTCGGTATACCCACTGGAGCCGACGATGACGAACAGCCGGCGCCGCCCGAAGTCCTCCAGGAAAATCTGTTCACCTTCGGGCAGGTCCATCAGCTCAGTGCGCCGAGGCGAGCGCAGGAGCCAACCCGCCGCGATGCGGTGGTATGACTCGGCGTCAGTGAGCGAGTTTTCGTAATCCATTGCATCGGAACGGCTTACGGCGTACTGCTGCACGTGGCCACCCAAGCGGTGGGTCAGAACGGCTCCGTCCATCGAGCCGCGTATCGCAGAGGCGGCGGCGCGAGTCAGTTCGTGCACCCACACGGTGATCACTCCGCCGCACACCAACCCTGTACC
>Ga0209829_10001439_pt1 | contig 19235 bp, 18 predicted proteins | sample C_140205_EF_Meta_FD_187311 | JGI IMG/M metagenome (GOLD analysis project Ga0209829, IMG submission 187311) | Freshwater microbial communities from Lake Croche, Canada to study carbon cycling - C_140205_EF_MetaG (SPAdes) (version 2) | ecosystem: Environmental > Aquatic > Freshwater > Lake...
TGCAACATGGGACGATTCAACCAATATTCTAAAAGGAAATCTTGTTGTTAAGAGTCTAACTTCTCCTTCGACCTATAGTATTTTTGCAATTAATTCTGTTACTTTTAATACCACATGGTTACAGTTAGGTGTTTCTTATGTGTCGGGAGTTGTTCCTGCAAATGATGAAAATCTCATGGCTGAATTTTGCAGAACCGGTGATGCTGGTACACAGGGAGTTCAAGGTACTCAGGGTACACAAGGACGCCAAGGAATTCAAGGACTACAAGGTACATTAGGCTCTCAGGGTATTCAAGGGAATACGGGTGCTCAAGGCACACAAGGTGCCCAAGGGCGCCAGGGTATCACTGGCTCGCAAGGTATTACAGGAGCCGATGGAGCACAAGGTACACAAGGTATTCAAGGCACATTAGGAGCACAAGGTATTCAAGGTATTAGTGGTGCATATGCCGCGCAAGGTATTCAGGGTACTCAAGGTATTCAGGGTACTCAAGGTATTCAGGGTACTCAAGGTATTCAGGGTCGCCAAGGTATTACAGGTTCACAAGGTATTACAGGTTCACAAGGTATTCAAGGCACTCAAGGTATTCAAGGCACATTAGGAGCACAAGGTATTCAAGGTATTACAGGTGCACAAGGTATTAGTGCAACAACAAATGGTGCAGTGTATTCATTAGGTCTTAAAAACGCTTCTACTGGAACTGTTGCCTATGACTGTGCTGCAACCGATTCTTTTTATCATACCGCCCCTGCAGCAAATTGGACCGCAAATCTTACAAACCTAAATTTAACTTCAAATACAACTCGAAATATTCATTTATATATTGCTCAAGGCGATCCTGCATATACTCCAACGACTATTCAAATTGGTGGAGTTACAAAAACCGTACTTTATAATGGCCCAACTGCTGGACATAGAAATACAACGGATATATTTGAATTAAGGGTATTGAATGTTTCCGGTACATATTTTGTTTACGGTGACATTTCTGCATACAACTAATCTTTAAATGCTAAACAGTCACTTCTATCACGCCACTATTCGTAAGCTTGTTGCCGCGTTCGGCACGGTCTTCAATAACATCTCCGTGGTCCGCAAGGATCAGGCGGGAAAGGTGATCAACATCCAGCGCGTACCGCTCGCGTATGGTCCCAAGCAGAAGTTCCTGGCTCGTATCGATGAGCAGAGCGATCTGCAGGGACCCAAGGTCGCGATCAAGCTTCCTCGGATGAGCTTTGAGATCGTGACGATGACTTACGACGCGACGACGAAGATCAATCGCAACAACACCATCTCGGTGGGAAGCCTGACGGATCCTTCGGCCCGCACCGTGGTTCGTCAATTCGCTCCGTATCGCATGGGAGTGCAGCTCTCGATCATGGCCAAGAACCAGGACGACGCGCTTCAGATCGTGGAGCAGATCCTTCCCTACTTCCAGCCGGAGTATACCATCACGATCAAGGACGTGGAAGGAATGAACATCTCCAACGACGTACCGATCGTTCTCACCTCGATCACAATGAACGAGGAGTACGAGGGCGACTTCATGACCCGCCGTGCCATCATCTACACGCTGGACTTTGAACTTCGTGTTCGCTTCTATGGTCCCACATCCGAGTCGGGAATCATCAAGAACGTCATCGTGGATTTTATCGATTCAACCACTCTTGCTCCCATCGAGCGTCTGGGTGTCAGAGTGGACCCGCCCACCGCGGCAGCGACGGACAACTACACGGTGCTCAAGAGCGTGTCGTTCTTCACGGCCACCGACTCTTTCTATCTGGATATGCAGCTCGGCTCCGGCAACTACAGCGTGGGAGAGATCGTAACCGGATCCATGACGGCCACCACGGCCAAGGTGATATCCTGGTCCAACAATCGACTCCTGGTTCATGGGGCGGACGGTCCGTTCCATGTGGCCGAGAGCGTGGTCGGCGGCATCTCAAGCACGGTGAGAGAAGTGGGAGCCGTCGTTCCCACCTACGATTAATAACCACTGACTATATCATGAGCACGGAAAAGAGCGAAATCATACTCAAGAAGCTGGAAGCGAATCTTCCTCCCGCCATCGTGCCGCCCGGCGTGCCATCCAACGAGACCAAGGAGGTTCAAGACGACTACGAGTTCTCTCGCAAGTCCTATCGCGATCTCGTCTCCAAGTCCAATCAGGCCATCGAATCCATGCTTGATCTTGCGCTTCAGGCCGAGCATCCTCGGGCGTTCGAGGTACTGAGCTTGATGCTGAAGAACACGTCCGAGATCACGGATAAGCTGATGGATCTTCAGAAGAAAAAGAAGAACATGAAGGAAGCCGACGAGGCGCCCAAGCCGGGACCTCAAGTGGGTACTCAGAACGTCTTCATCGGTTCCACAACCGATCTTCAGAAACATTTGATCGCCAAACTCGCGGAAAAGAATGTCACAGACACCGCAGATAACACTTAAGACCGCAGCGTTCGGATACCTGGGCAACGTCCAGGTCAAGCGCGATGGCGTGCAGATGCCCTTCACGGACTACGAGGTGTCCGAGTACATGAAGTGTATGCAGGATCCCGCCTACTTCGCAAAGAAGTACATCAAAGTCATTCACCTGGATAAAGGCCTGGTCGCCTTCGAGCCATACGACTATCAGGCGAAGATGTTCGATCACTTCAACGACAATCGATTCTCAATCGTTCTCGCCTGTCGTCAGTCGGGAAAGTCCATCTCCGTCGTGGTGTACCTTCTCTGGTACGCGGTGTTTCACCCAGACAAGACCATCGCCGTGCTCGCCAACAAGGGAGCCACCGCTCGAGAGATGCTCTCCCGCGTCACGCTCGCGCTAGAGAATCTTCCGTTCTTTCTTCAGCCTGGCTGTAAGGCGCTGAACAAGGGATCCATCGAATTCAGCAACGGTTCCAGGATCGTGGCCGCCGCGACGTCGGGCTCCTCAATCCGTGGTCTCTCCATCAATCTTCTGTTTCTCGACGAGTTTGCCTTTGTTGAAAACGCCGGTACATTCTATACCTCGACGTACCCGGTAATTACATCGGGTAAGACCTCGCGAGTCATCATCACTTCAACCGCGAACGGCGTTGGCAACATGTACCACCGACTCTGGGAAGGTGCCATACAGCGAGTGAACGAGTTCAAGCCGTTTCGAGTCGACTGGTGGGACGTGCCCGGACGCGACGAAGCGTGGAAGACACAAACGATCTCCAATACTTCCCCGCTTCAGTTTGAGCAGGAGTTCGGTAATTCTTTCCACGGCACAGGTTCCACTCTCGTGAATGCCGAGACGCTGCTGTCGCTGAAGGCTGCCATCCCTATTCATACGCAGAACGGAGTGAAGATCTACGAGAAACCAGACAAGACGCACAACTACGTTCTTGTAACGGACGTGGGCAGGGGAAGAGCACAAGATTATTCAGCATTCTCCATCGTCGATGCATCGGTCAAGCCTTTTCGCCAGGTTGCCACGTACAGGGACAATCTGATATCCCCTCTGCTTCTCCCCGACCTCGTGTTCAAATACGCAAAGCTGTACAACGAAGCCTACGTGATCGTGGAGTCCAACGACCAGGGATCCGTGGTATGCAACGCCCTCTACTACGATCTGGAGTACGAGAACATGTACGTGGAGTCCACCGTCAAGAACGGTGCCATCGGTGTCACCACAACGAAGAAGACAAAGCGTATCGGCTGCTCCAACCTCAAGGACATGCTGGAGACGAAGAAGCTTGAGGTCGTGGACGCTGATACCATCATGGAACTGAGTACGTTCGAGGCGAGCGGCAGTTCCTATGAAGCGTCCATAGGTAACCACGACGACACCGTCATGCCCCTGGTGCTCTTCGGCTGGTTCGCGGCCACCGACATCTTTGCAAACATATCCTCGGTTGACCTCAAGTCCATGCTTTATTCCGAGAGATTGACCATACTCGAGGATGATATCGCCCCTGTGGGAGTCTTTTCAGCCGATGAGGATTCAAAGCAGAAGTACTTCGTGGAGGACGGCGAGGTCTGGACCTCGGTTCAGCCCTCCACGCTCTACTAGAAACACGACTATTTATAAATAAGAGCATTGAACATCCGTATCATGCTTTCTTAACATCCAAACACAACTACTATGAGTTTTCTAGTATCTCCCGGAGTTCAAGTCAATGAACTTGACCTTACAAACGTCGTACCCGCTACGTCCACCTCAATCGGTGGCTACGCAGGTTCTTTCAACTGGGGCCCAATTGAGGAAATTCGTACCGTCACATCCGAGAAAGAACTCGCTTTGACCTACGGAACTCCCGATGCGACCACCTTCCGCTCATTCCTGACTGCAGCTTCATTTCTGCTCTACGGAAACAATCTTAAAGTCGTTCGCAGCGCCGGTTCAACGGCCAAGAACGCTTCGACCGGTCAAGCTGGTTCTGGAGCACCCCCCTCGGGCGTGCTCATCAAGAATCGCAGCACGTATGAGACCGATTTCGAAACTGGCGCAGGCACCGCTGGTGCTTGGGCAGCCAAGTATGCGGGAAGTCTGGGAAATGGTCTTGGCGTGGCAGTATGCGCCGGCAGTGCGGCATTCACCGGCTGGGATTATAAATCTCTCTTCACAGTAGCTCCCGGAACTTCAACGTTCGCGGATGCGGCTGGTTCGTCCAATGACGAAATGCACATTGTAGTCTATGATAAAAGTGGCGTTTGGACAGGCACCGCTGGTAAGGTCCTCGAGACGTTTGGATTTGTTTCACAAGCCAAGGATGCAGTTAAGACCGATGGCACAACCAATTACTACGCGAATGTGCTGAATGCAAATTCTAAGTATGTTTGGTGGATGGATCATGCTGTTGCACTTGTCGATGCTGGAACATCCGTCTATGAGACGGACAGCTTCACCGTCACCACTGCCCTTGACTACACCTTTTCTGGTGGCGTGGATGCTCTTGGAGTTGACGGCGACGTTCAAACCGCTCTCGCTCTGCTCGCGGATGCCGAGACGGTCGACGTGAACCTGCTCTTCACCGCTGGTGACGCTACAGGTTACACCATCGCAAACTCGCTGGTTACGATCGCTCAGAATCGTAAAGACTGCGTGGCGTTTATCTCTCCTCCGATCTCATCTTCGGTTGGCACGGCTACGCCGGCCGCCGACGTGATCGCCTGGGCGGCAGACGTTACCTCAAGCTCATACGCCGTCATTGATTCCGGCGCGCTCAAGGTGTACGACAAGTACAACGACGTCTATCGCTTCATTCCCGCCTGCGGACATATCGCTGGTCTCTGCGCCAACACCGACCGCGTGGCCGATGCCTGGTTCTCACCGGCCGGTTACAACCGCGGAAGTCTGCTCAACGTCACCAAGCTGGCTTACAACCCCAGCCAGGCCGACCGCGATGCTCTCTATCTGGCGCGGGTCAATCCCATCGTTTCGTTCCCTGGTCAAGGTGTTCTTCTCTTCGGAGACAAGACCGCCCAGGCCAAGCCGAGCGCCTTCGATCGCATCAATGTTCGCCGCCTCTTCAACGTCCTGGAGAAGTCCATCTCCACTGCCGCGAAGTACCAGCTGTTCGAATTTAATGATTCGTTCACGCAGGCCATGTTCCGTAATATGACCGAGCCGTTCCTTCGCACAGTGAAGGGTCGTCGCGGCATCACCGACTTCAAGGTCGTATGCGACAGCACAAACAACACGGGCGACGTTGTCGACCGCAATGAATTCAGGGCTGATATATACATCAAGCCCGCCCACGCCATCAACTACATCACGCTGAACTTCATCGCTACTCGCACCAGCGTATCGTTCACTGAAGTGGCTGGCCAATAATAACAAAACAATTCAATAGGAGAACATAACAATGGCAAATCAAAGCATCGCTGATTTCAAAGCTCAGCTGATCGGTGGCGGCGCACGGGCTAACCTTTTTTCGGTTACCCTGAACTTCCCGGCTGGTCTCGCAAATCTGGACACTCGCAAGTCGAGTTTCCTGGTTAAAGCAACTCAGCTCCCCTCGTCCATCAACTCACCCATCACCGTTCCGTTCCGCGGCCGTCAGCTGCAGCTCGCTGGTGATCGTCAGTTCGAACCCTGGTCCATCAACGTCATCAACGACACAGACATGTCGATTCGGAATACGTTTGAGATGTGGGTTAACCTCATCAATAACAACGTGACCAACACAGGTCGCCAGAATCCGTCGGACTATAGCGACGTTGATATGGCCGTTGATCAGCTCGATAAAGCCGGAAACAGCATCAAGCAGTACATCATCCGTGGTGTCTGGCCGTCGAACATTTCGGCGATCGACTTGAGCAACGATTCAGAAAACACCATCGAAGAGTTCGCAGTCGAGCTCCAGATGATGTACTGGGAATCGGTAGATTCTAATATCATAGATTCTAATATCACTGTCTAATAGATCGTCTCCTGTCTAATCTGATCTGATGCAGGGGAGGGTCGATTCACGTCGCCCTCCCCTGTTTTGGATCACCCTCAAGCACATATACATACATTATGCAATTCTTTGGATTTTCCATCACGCGCAAAGACCCTTCTTCATCGGAAGAAAGGAAGAAACGCCTTGACACTCAGGCCGCCTCGTTCGTTCCGCCCACAGCAGACGATGGGAGTATGTCGGTTGCGTCTGGAGGCTATTTCGGTCAATATCTTGACCTGGATGGTGACGCTGCAAAGACAGACGTTGACCTTATTCGCAAGTATCGAATTGCGGCTGAACAGCCCGAGTGCGATATTGCCATTGATGACATTGTAAATGAAGTAATTGTAAACGATGATGATTCTGGTCCGGTTGCATTGAATTTGGATGCGTTGGATCAGCCTGACAATATTAAGGCCGAGGTGAATGCGGAATTCGACCACGTGCTTAAACTGCTTAATTTTAACCTGAACGGCGTGGACATCTTCCGCCGTTGGTATATCGATGGTCGCCTTTACTACCATGTAATTGTTGATGAAGCGGCTCGCGGTGATGGTATTAAAGAGATTCGTGCGGTGGATGCTCTGCGTATCCGTAAGGTGCGCGAGATCAAGGAAGAGAACGACCCCAAGACCGGCGCGAAGATCGTCAAGAACATGGACGAGTACTTCCTTTATCAGGACGGCGGTCTGCAGAAGTCCGACATCGGTCTCAAGATCAATAAGGACGCCGTCTGCTACGTCCCTTCCGGCATCCTGGACGCGACGCGCAAGCGGGTGCTTTCGGCTCTGCACAAGGCGATCAAGCCCGTCAATCAGCTTCGCTACATGGAGGACTCGCTGGTCATCTATCGTATGGCTCGCGCTCCCGAGCGCCGTATCTTCTACATCGACGTGGGCAATCTTCCCAAGGGTAAGGCCGAGGAGTACATGCGTACGGTGATGAACCAGTACCGCAACAAGATCGTCTATGACGCCAGCACAGGCGAGATTCGCGACGATCGCAAGCACATGAGCATGCTGGAAGACTTCTGGCTGCCTCGCAAGGAGGGCGGCCGTGGCACAGAGATCACGACCCTTCCCGGCGGCGAGAACCTGGGCCAGATCGACGACATTCTGTTCTTTCAGAAGAAGCTCTATCGCGCTCTGAACGTACCGGTTTCCCGCATGGAATCCGACAGCGGGTTCAGCCTAGGTAAGTCCTCGGAGATCAGCAGAGACGAGATCAAGTTTCAGAAGTTCGTGGACCGCCTTCGCAAGAAGTTTTCCGGCCTGTTCTTTGAGCTTCTTCGGACCCAGCTGATCCTCAAGGGAGTCATCACTCCGGACGACTGGCACGAGTTTCGTGAGCAGATGACCATTGATTTTCGCAAGGATAATCATTTTTCGGAGCTGAAGGAGAGCGAGCTGCTCACGGATCGACTCAACATGCTCACTGCGGTTGCACCGTACGTTGGTAAGTTTTACTCAGAGCATTGGGTACGTCGTAACGTCCTTCGGCAGACCGACGACGAGATCGAGATCATGGACGCTGAGATTCAGGAGGAGGGTTCGGTGCCAGAGACAGAAGCTGCCATGGACGACAGCGGCGAATCCGAGGACCAGGCCGATGAAACCGAGCAGGGACCCTCTGTCCAGTGATCAATAATTATAAATAGAAGTACTAGATGAACTCCAAAGTCTCAGATATGGTAGTCGCGCTGGCGCAGGGTAAGGCCTCCACGGCGCAAGAATCTTTCTCGGGCGCCATGGCAGAAAAGATCAACGCCGCTCTCGACGAGCGTAAAGCAGCGCTCGCGGCTCAGATCTACAACAAGCCAACTTCAAAGTAATCACCAATCTCAAGTCTAATGAAGCTAATCACAGAAACACTGGCAGAGCAAGATCAACGTCCTCACAGAAGGAGTTGGTGCCGAGAAGAAGACCTTCCTGGAAGGTACCTTCATGCAGGCAGAGAAAGTTAATCGCAACGGGCGTATCTACCCGAAGCACGTGCTTGTACCCGCTGTGGCCAAGTACATCAAAGAACAGGTTGCAACCGGTCGCGCCGTGGGTGAGTTGAATCACCCGGATGGGCCCACCGTCAACCTGGACAAAGTTTCGCATCGCATCACCGAACTGTCATGGAACGGTGATAACGTTGTTGGAAAGGCGCTCGTGTTGAATACCCCCATGGGTCAGATCGTAAAAGGTCTGGTCGAAGGTGGCGTTCAGCTCGGTGTCTCTAGTCGTGGTATGGGATCGCTCGAACGTAGTGGCGAGATGAACGTGGTGAAGCCAGACTTCATCCTTTCAACTATCGACATTGTTCAAGATCCGTCCGCTCCCGAAGCATTCGTTAATGGTATCATGGAGGGAGTAGAATGGGTTTGGAATAATGGCGTGCTGGTGCCCGAGCAAATTGAAGAGTACGAGACTGAAATCAAGCGTGCATCAAAGCGGAACCTCACCGAGGCTCAGCTGCGAGTATTCAAAGATTTCCTCTCAAAACTTTAACCAACTATAGAATTATAGTAGGGATACAACCGAAATGTCAAATAAAATCAAACAGAATCATAACGATCTCATTGAGGACATAACTGTTGAGGAACTGCGTTCTGATGGACTCGTTGAAGATGTTGAAGTTTCTAGCGAGGAACCTAAGAAGAAAGCTGATGACGCAAAGCCCGCATCCACTGTTGACGCCCCCGGCGTTGATACGGTGAAGGCAGCAATCGACGCAGCGCCGGTAGCAATGGCTCCACACAGCCAGGGCACCCCGGAGGCTCCGACGGTAGGACCTGAAGTTCAGGCAGCTCTAGACTCCGTGAAAGCTGCTATTGCAGCTGCCCCGGTGGCTGAAGCTCCGAAGACGAAAGCTGGTCTAATCAGTGCAATGTATCAACATCTGTCATCGATGAAGACAGAGGATCTGGCGAATGTTTATCAAACGCTGACGACACCTACAGAGGTGCCCAAGGCAGATGAACCCAAGCCGGATGCAGATTCAGAGAAAACACCTGATGCCGACGCGAAAGCGCCTGTTGATGGTGAGGAAGAAGCACCCGTAAAGGGCGACGAAGATGAGAAGGATGCAGAGACCGATAAAAAGGTTGATGAAGCCGACGAATCCGAGGAACCCAAGAAGAACGACGATGAATCCGAAGAAGAGAAATCCGATGATGAGGATGACTCAGAAGAGGATAAAGAGTCGGACGATGAGGAAGAGAATGAGGATGATGAGAAGGAAGACAAGCCCAAAAAGAAGTACGAGGAAAGCCTTGATGTTCTAATGAAAGCTGAAAATTCCCTTTCAGAGGACTTCCGTTCAAAAGCTTCCGAACTGTTCGAATCCACCGTTAATGCCAAGGTGAAAGCTGAAGTTCTCCGCCTAGAGGAAACCTATCAGACCCAGCTGGATGAGGAAGTGGTGAAAGCCACAACCGGACTCAGCGAAAAGGTCGACAGTTACCTCAGCTATGTCGCATCGACATGGATGGAAGAGAATAAAGTTGCCATCGAAGCCGGTCTTCGCACAGAGATCGCTGAGAACTTCATGAAGAGCCTGCAAGGGTTGTTCAAGGAGTCCTTCATCGAAGTTCCCGAGGGCAAGGAGAACCTAGTTGATTCACTCAACAAGGAAGTCGCCAAGCTCGAAGAACAGCTTCTTAAAACAACTGAGTCAAACATGAAGCTCAATGAGAATGTGAATGCGCTAACCCGCAAACAGATCATCAAAGAAGCCGCATCAGACCTCGCCTCAACAGAGGCAGTTAAACTCAATTCCCTTGTGGAATCAGTTGATTTCGAAGATGCCGCGTCCTTCGCTAAGAAGGTCGTAAACATCAAGGAATCATTCCTCCGCAAGACAGTAACACAATCCCAAGAAAACCAGGTAGAGACCGCTATTGATGAGAATGGCTACGAAGTCGAACTCACTCCAATAATGGAAAACTATTCATCTGCATTATCTAGACTGATCAAACAAAGTCAGTCATAATTAAAAAAACCACTACAATGTTCAATTCAGAACAACTCCAAAAAAAGTGGGCCCCGATCCTTGAACACAAGGATCTGCCCAAGATTAAGGACGCTTACCGTAAATCAATTACGGCGGTGATCCTCGAAAACCAAGAGAAGGCTCTCCGCGAAGAGCGTTCCCAGTCACAATTCCAGTCCATCAATGAGACTGCCGCGAACGCCACCACCGGTGGCACAGGCAACATGGCCAATTGGGATCCGATCCTGATCAGCCTCGTTCGCCGTTCGATGCCGAACCTCATTGCTTATGACATCTGCGGCGTTCAGCCCATGTCAGGTCCGACTGGCTTGATCTTCGCAATGAAGAGCAAGTACACCACACAGGGTGGCACAGAAGCTCTCTTCAATGAGGCTGCTTCAGGCTTCTCTGGTACACGCACCCAGGCCGGCCGTTCTTCGTCCCTCCCGGACGTGACCGGTGGCTCAGGCGCCGACTCCGATGGCGTGCAGGATTCCTTCGACGTGGGTCGTGGTCTTGCTACATCGGCGGGCGAAGCTCTTGGTACCGGTTCATCCGGCGCCGGCAGCTTTGGCGCGATGGCATTCAGCATCGAGAAGGCAACCGTGACTGCAAAGACACGCGCCCTCAAGGCTGAGTACACGATGGAATTGGCGCAGGACCTCAAAGCCGTTCACGGCCTTGATGCAGAGTCCGAGCTGGCCAACATCCTGTCGGCGGAAATCCTCGCGGAACTTAACCGCGAAATCGTCCGTACGATCAATGTTAAGGCGATCCTCGGTGCCAAGCAAACTGGCATCGCTGTCCCCGGTACGTTCAACCTTTACAGCGACGCTGATGGTCGTTGGAGCGTTGAGAAGTATCGTGGCCTCCTGGTCCAGATCGACCGCGAAGCCAATAACATCGCCAAGTCAACCCGTCGTGGTAAGGGTAACTTCGTCATCTGCAGTTCAGATGTCGCAACAGCCCTCGCCGCTTCAGGCGTTCTTGACTATGCTCCGGCCCTCAGCACCGACCTCCAGGTCGATGACACAGGTAACACCTTCGCTGGTGTGCTCAATGGCCGCATCAAGGTATACATCGATCCGTATGCGACCGATGACTACTGCACCGTGGGTTACCGTGGTACGAATCCGTACGACGCTGGTATGTTCTACTGCCCGTACGTTCCGCTCACGATGGTGCGCGCCGTTGGTCAGTCTGACTTCCAGCCCCGCATCGGGTTCAAAACCCGCTACGGACTGGTTGCCAATCCGTTCGCCGAGGCTAACCCGGTGAATGACGTTGGTACCGATCGCTCCAACAAGTACTTCCGCATCTTCGCGGTACAGGGCGTTCTCAGCCAACCGCATCCCTCTAACTAATAGTTAGTAGGATCAAGGTATTAAGAGGGAGCTCCGAAAGGGGCTCCCTTTTTAGTGTATAAATATAGCAGAATGAACACGCTAACACCCAACAAGAACTACCTTTCGCCTAACGGGTTTAAGATCAATATTGCATCGAGTCAGTTCTCAAACGTAGAGTACTTTTGCACGAGACTCTCCCATCCTGCCATATCCATGGCCGGCGCACCTCTTCCGTTTCGTGGGTTCACCGCGCACGTCGCCGGCGACCGCATCGAGTACGGTACTCTGGATATTCAGTTCATGATCTCCGAGTACATGGAGAACTACATCGAGATCTTCAACTGGATGAAGTCAAACCACGACAGTGTCGGACAATTTCTCAAGGCCGATATCGTCTTGAGCGTATTGGACAGCTCCAACAACATCACCAAGAAGATTCGGTATGTTGATGCGTTTCCCGTCTCGCTGGGTGCGGTGGACCTGCATACGCAGAACACCGATGTTGAATACGTCACCGCCGATGCAAGCCTTCAGTACACATACTTTGAATTCGTAAATTAATTGATGTACAGTTTGATCCCTTTGTGATATGATTATGTCATGAGTCTAACTCTTGAATCAATACTAGAAATGTGGAAGAAGGACAGCGCCATCGACGAGATGGCGCTCGACGATGCATCACGCGATCAGGCCAAGCTTCACGGCAAATACCTGGAGGTACTGAGCATAACCAAGCTGCAGCTTAAGCGCAAGGAGATGGAACAGCAGGTGCTCCTTCGCGACAAATGGATGTACTTCAACGGCAAGATGGACAAGGCCGAGATGGATACACGCGGCTGGCCCTACGATCCCTTCAATGGGCTTAAGATCCTCCGCAACGACATGGAGTATTTCTTCAACGCTGATCCCGAGCTCCAAAAGCAGGAAGAACGTATCGTCTATCTCAAGACCCTGGTATCCACGCTTGAAGAGATCATGGGTACGCTCAAATGGAAACATACGGTCATCAAGAATATGATCGACTGGCGTAGGTTTACATCTGGAGGATGATATGACCAAGGACGACGCTTGGGCGCGGTGGAACTCCCTCACATCCGAGGAGAGAGCAGCATACATAGATCATGCTGTACTACTACTCGAGCGAGGCTACGTTCAAAGGACCGAGGACTTCGATACGTTTGACCTCGCAATGTCCGTGTTTGTAAAGAAACTTGAAAGCGAAGCCATAGAGAATGCCAGACGTAATCAAAGTCCGTAAGAAGAACGAAGTGTTCATGACGCTTGAGACGGAACCCTCCGTGGAGATGGAGCTGTTTTCTTTCTTTGAGTTCTGGGTTCCCGGTTACCAATGGATGCCGGCGTATAAGAATAAGTTCTGGAACGGCAAGGTCGGCCTGTTCGACCGCAAGATGAAGACGCTCTACTGCGGCCTTCTCCCCTACCTTAAGGAGTTTGCTGCGGCAAGAGAATGCGAATTAGAATTTCAAGACAGCTCCCAGTACGGCCGTATCGATACCGAGGACCTCGTCGACGAAACCACGCTGAGTAATTTTATTCAGGCGCTCAATATTCAGGCGCACGGCAAGAAGATCGAGCCTCGTGATTATCAGGTGCAGGCGATCACCGAGGCCCTGACGCATCGTCGTCGGCTGCTTCTTTCTCCCACCGCGTCGGGTAAGTCGCTCATCATCTACGTGCTGATTCGATGGTTCCTGGAGAACAACGAGGGCAAGGTGCTTCTCATCACCCCCACCACGTCGCTGGTCGAACAGATGTACTCCGATTTTGCAGACTACGCCAAGAACGACGGGTCCTGGGACAACGAGGCCATGTGCCATCGCATCTACTCTGGTAGGGAAAAGATCACGATGCAGCAGAGAGTGATAATAACTACATGGCAGTCCATCTACAAGATGCAGGGCGACTGGTTTGAGCCCTACGGTATGGTGGTGGGAGATGAAGCCCACAACTTCAAGGCAAGGTCCCTCACCGCCATTCTCGAGAAGCTGCGCGATGCAAAGTACCGTATCGGCACCACGGGTACGCTGGACGGAACTCAGACCCACAAGCTGGTACTGGAGGGATTGTTTGGTCCCGTCTATCAGGTCACAACAACGAAGCAATTGATCGAGAAGGATGCGCTGTCGGATCTGTCCATATCAGTACTTCTCATGAAGTATTCCGATGAGATCTGCCAGTCCATGAAGAAAAAGACCTACCAGGAAGAACTTGATTTTCTGGTGTCGTATCTTCCTCGCAACAGGTTCATACGCAATCTTGCCCTGGCCCAGGAAGGCAACACTCTCATTCTCTACAACTATGTTGCGAAGCACGGCAAACCCATCTACGACATGCTGCAGAAAAAGATGTCGGAGAACGGTAGGGAAGGGCGTAAGCTGTTCTTCGTATCCGGCGGTGTGGATACCGATGAGCGGGAGCGAATCCGTGCCATCACCGAGGGTGAAAAGGATGCGATCATCGTGGCCAGCTTAGGTACATTCTCCACCGGTATAAATATACGTAACCTCCACAATATAGTGTTCGCATCCCCATCAAAATCCCAGATTCGAGTACTGCAGTCCATCGGGCGCGGTCTACGCAAATCAGATAACGACCAGATGACGCAAGTGTTTGATATCGCAGACGATCTACACTGGAAGAAGAATCGTAATTATACATTAGACCACGCTGCTGAACGAATCAAGATCTATTCCAAAGAGCAGTTCAACTTCAAGATCCATGAGGTATCAGTATGATCGAAGACATGGGAGAAGAATTTGAATCGCTGTTCTTTACGTTCAAGCTCGTCAGCGGCGATACCATAATCTGTCAAGTTCTTCAGGACACCGATAAGAACATCATCATACGCGATCCATTTCAAATCAAGACGCATACCATTTCAAACGATAAGGGAGTACGATCGCTCACCTATTACGCAGAGTGGTTTGCTTCAGCCGATTCTAGAGTACACATGATAAGGAAGGATCATATTCTTTCTGCTTGCATCCCTGATAAAGCTCTTAAGCACGAGTATCATAAACTCGTTGTTGATAAAACCCTCAGTCTGTCTGATGATGATATCGACGACGATGATTCTGATTTCCCTGACTTGAACTTTAAGATAGACCCTAAAGACCGATTCGGACTGAACTAGTATATTGCCTTCCTCAGTTGAATAGAGATATAAAATAACAACATCTAGGCCAGATGTAAAATACATTGTTATCGGAATCTTTGAATAGAATAGCAAAATATGATTTTACTTTTGACCGGCTTATGTTAAGATCGATTCAATAAATAGTACAACTTACATTATGACGCCGATTCCAACCACAGCACCAAAGACTACAAAGACTAATCGCCGCCGAGCGCCGGAGCATTACGTCAATAACAAAGAGTTTTCACAGGCGGTCGTTGATTACGTCAACAGCGTTAACAAGGCGAAGGCTGAAGGTCGCGAGGCCGATAAGATCCCAGAGTACATCGGTCGTTGCTTTCTAAAGATCTCGGAGGGTCTTTCGCATAAGCCCAACTTCATTCGCTACACGTACCGTGAAGAGATGGTTATGGATGCCGTGGAGAACTGCATCAAGGCGATCATGAACTACAACGTGGCGGCGGCCACTCGAACGGGTATGCCCAACGCCTTCGCCTACTTCACGCAGATCTGCTACTTCGCCTTTATTCGTCGCATCATTAAAGAGAAGAAGCAACAGGATATTAAATTTCGATACATCGAGCATGCTGGTATTCAAGACTTCGTTACTAACCCGGAGGGTAGGTCAGACTTCACCGCCGGTGTTGAGAACGGCTTCATCGATGTCCTTAAGAACCGTATCGACCGAGTCAAGAAGGTCGACAGGGATATCAAGGACTTCAAGAAGAAAGAGCAGAAGAATCTTGAAACCTTCATGAAAGAATGAAGATCGCTCTTCTAAACGACAGCCACGTCGGAGCTCGAAACTCCTCCGACGTATTTTTAGATTACTTCGCCCGCTTCTATAGCGAGGTATTCTTTCCCTACTGCGATAAGGAAGGCATAAAGCAGATCATCCACCTTGGAGACTTCTATGACCATAGAAAGTACATCAACTTCAAGGCGCTGAATCACAGTCGCAAGACGTTCCTTGAGCCGATGCGCGAGCGCGGCATGATCATGGACATCATCCCAGGCAACCACGACGTCGTCTATAAGAACACGAACGAGCTCTGCAGTCTCAAGGAGCTGCTTGGTTTCTTCGTCAACAATATTCATATCGTGATGCAGCCGCAGGTGCAGACCTACGACGGCTTCAAGATCGCGCTCCTTCCATGGATCAATCCGGAAAACTATGCTGAGTCCATGAAGTTTGTAGAAACGTGCGGTGCTTCAGTATTGGGTGCACACCTTGAGCTTGCTGGGTTTGAGGTCATGCCAGGAATGCCTGCGCAGCATGGTATGTCCCCTAATGATTTCAAACGATTTGAGATGGTGCTCACGGGACACTATCATACAAAATCGCAAATCGATAATATCATCTATCTTGGTACTCAGTATGAGATGACCTGGTCAGATTGCGAAGACAACAAATTCTTTCATATCTTTGATACCGATACGCGGGAACTAACTGCGGTGCGGAATCCTATCACGATCTTCTCCAAAATACGCTACGATGATACTCAGTCCAGTACATCAGATGGCATCGATGTTACTCAGTACAAGGGACAATTTGTAAAGGTTATCGTAAAGACCAAGAAGGATCTCTTTAAGTTTGATAGGTTTATCGATGAGCTCCAAAAGGCAGGTGTACTTGAGATCAAGATCGCCGAGACGTTTGACGAATTCTCCGGTGCTCGCGTCGACGACATCAACGTCGAAACGGTATCGGAAACCGGTGACCTACTCAATGCATACGTTGACTCTGTTGAGACGGACCTAAATAAAGAGGTCATCAAATCAAAATTACGTGGTTTGTACGTTGAGGCGTCTAATTTAGAAGTTGTATAATGATAATCTTTAAAACTATTCGCTGGAAGAATTTTCTTTCCACAGGTGATAACTTTATCGAGGTTACGCTTGATGAAAATCCCTCCACGCTTATCGTGGGACCAAACGGATCAGGTAAGTCCACGCTTCTTGATGCGCTCAGCTTCGCGCTATTTGGCAAGCCGCACCGTGATATCAAGAAACCGCAGCTGATCAATTCGATCAACAACAGGGACTGCGAGGTCGAGGTTGAGTTCAGCATCGGAGTCACTGAGTACGTTGTTCGCCGATGCATCAAGCCCAACGTCTTTGAGATCTATCAGAACGGCACGCTGCTTAATCAGGAATCGCACAGCAGGGACTATCAGAAGGTTCTCGAGCAGAACATACTCAAGCTGAACCATAAGTCATTCCATCAGATCGTTGTTCTTGGATCTTCGTCCTTTGTACCGTTCATGCAGCTTCCAGGCCACCACCGCCGAGAGGTCATTGAGGATCTATTGGACATCAACGTCTTCACAAAAATGAACGGCGTACTCAAGGAAAGAATATCCCAGCTGAGAGAGAAGCTTGGACATGCCAGCCACGAGCTTGAGCTTACTCAGGAAAAGATCCGTATGCAACAGAAGCATATCGGCGATCTAAAGAACATCGACGCGGAACAGCATCAGAAGAATCAGGAAAAGATTCAGACCCTGCAAGATCAGATCCAGCAGCTGATGAGGAGCAACGACGAGCTTGCATCGTTTGTCCAGAGCCATCAGCAGAATGCAAGGAAGGATCTGAATAAGGCTGAGGACCTGAAGCATACCGCCCACACCTATAAGATTCAAATCGATTCCAATATAGCTGCCGTTGTAAAAGATTCAAAGTTCTACGACGACCACGATTCGTGCCCCAAATGCCTTCAGCCCATTCAGCTTGAATTCAAGCAGAAGAAGACGCACGAGTGCAAGACCAAAGCCAAAGAATTGATGGAAGGTCAGGGGAAGCTTATAAAGGAAGTTGAAAAAATCAATGATCAGTTTACCGCGGCGATGAAGATCATAGAGGAATGCAATCGCCGCAACGTTCAGACGCAGCACAACAACTCCACAATTTCAAATTTTGAAAAGCAGATCGTGGCTTTAAACCGCGATATGCTGCTGAAGCAGAACGAAGATATATCCTCAGCCGAAAAGGAATTGACTGCGATGCAGGAAGCTTTGGCTGGGCTGAACGGCCTGCGGTCGACCTTCTATGAAGAGGGTACCTACAATCAGGTCATCGCCGAGATGCTGAAGGATACCGGCATAAAGACCAAGGTGATCAGGCAGTACCTACCCGTGATGAACAAGCTCATCAATCAATACTTGCAAGTACTCGACTTCTTTGTTTCTTTCAATCTGAATGAATCCTTTGAAGAGACCATTCGTTCCCGCCATCGCGATGAGTTCACGTATGCATCCTTCTCGGAAGGAGAAAAGCAGCGGATCGATCTGGCACTCCTGTTCACATGGCGGCATATCGCCCGCATGAAGAACTCGGTGTCGACAAACCTGCTTGTTCTCGACGAAACGTTCGATTCCAGCATGGACTCCGAAGGCGTGGACAATCTGATCAAGATATTGGCTACTCTGGAAGACAACACTAACGTGTTCATCATCAGCCACAAGACGGATGCCTTGGATGGTAAATTTAAGGGGAGAATCGAATTTTCTAAGGAAAATAGCTTCTCCAGCATGAAGCAAAAATAACACAAGTCGTTGGTGGCCAATCGCTGAATTACAGCGACGCTTTTTTGTTTTACATTATGCTTAGAACTAGCTAGTATTGCATAGTGAAAGAGAGTACTTCAAACATCCGTTCGGTCCTTGCCAAACTTCTGGCCAAGGAAAACATCACCGTCCAGCATGGAAATTACGAGACGGCGTTCTTCGATGTGGAGAACCGCATCCTTGGGCTCCCCATCTGGAAAGATAAAGGCAAGGACGTGTACGACCTACTCGTCGGCCATGAGGTAGGACATGCTCTCTACACTCCCATGTTTGACGTTGGTACCGTAGGCACCGGTTTTCTTAAGAATTGCGCCAACGTGGTGGAAGACATCCGCATCGAGCGAATGATTCAATCAACGTATCCTGGCTTGATCCGATGCTTCACCGAAGCCTATGCGGTCCTTCACGCCGATAACTTTTTTGGCATCGCCGGCAAGGATGTCAACACACTCGGTCTCGGCGACCGCATCAATCTCAAGGCCAAGTTAGGCAACCGCATCAGCATTCAGTTCTCCAAGAAAGAACAGCCCATCGTGGATCAATGCTTTGCCGTTCAGACTTGGGAAGACACTCTCAAGGCGGCCAAGGCGCTCTGCGATTTCTGTAAGAAAGCTGAAGAGCAGAAGAAGTCAAAGCCAGTTGATAAGCCGGAGCCGTCAAAGAATGCCACGACTCAGAAGTCGGAGTCTGAGAAGACTAGCGACGACGAGTCGGAGTCTGAGAAGACTAGCGACGACGAGTCGGAGTCTGAGAAGACTAGCGACGACGGTGCCGAGT
>Ga0209829_10001441_pt1 | contig 19225 bp, 41 predicted proteins | sample C_140205_EF_Meta_FD_187311 | JGI IMG/M metagenome (GOLD analysis project Ga0209829, IMG submission 187311) | Freshwater microbial communities from Lake Croche, Canada to study carbon cycling - C_140205_EF_MetaG (SPAdes) (version 2) | ecosystem: Environmental > Aquatic > Freshwater > Lake...
CAAAGGATCTATTTGCAAAGGATCTATTTACAAAGGATCTATTTGCAAAGGATCTATTTGCAAATGAACTAGTCTGTCAAGCGTAAAAATAATTCTTTTTAAGCAATAATTATGTTGCAGCCCCGAAAGCTTTCTGTCATTCTCCTGTCGCCATGAAACACATCAAGATTAGCCTAACCCTTCAACCAATCAAGCAGCGTATTCATTTCGCCCATGCGACAAAGTTCTTTGCGGACAAAAAGAAAAAACAGAACAAAAATGCTTGCCGTTAAGGTGAGAAACAATTAACTTGCACCCGACATGATTACTATCGAACTGCTTAAAGCCTTAGAAGATCTTTATGGTGTGCTTGATCAAAAGACATCCACTGGTCTTGCCGTCAATCAACTATTGTCTACCGACGTATTCAATCGTTTTTATCAGCCAGCAATCAATGCACGAATTGTTATTGAAAAAGCAAGAAACCTGCTTGACGAACTCGAAAAAAACAATTAACCTGCCCCTGACGTTAAAACCAAATTAAAATAAGGACATGAGAACTACCATTGACACTTACATCACCAACAGTATACTTACAATTCAAGACTTTAAGGAGTTTTGGCAGGAGAAACATGAACAAGAGCCATTGCTATTCCCCCTTGAAGTGGATAGCGGCGATTGGCAAGATTATTTTACGATGTGGCTTGAAAGTAGAAAATAATCATCGAACAAGAAACATTTGAAGCATGAAAACATTTATTGTTTATAATTCCCAAGGATTTGAGGTTGCTTTAATCAAAGCAAAAAGCCATAATGCCGCAGAGAAAAAAGCAATCTCTCTCTATGGCTCAAAATCATCCGTCGCTTATACAGAAATTTGATATGAAACTACTAAAGAAAATCTACGACAAAATCAATCCGCCGCCAATTCCTAAATATGGTAAAAACATCTTTGCTTCTAAATCTTGGCTTGAAAAGCAAGTGGAAGATGCTATGTTTCGCCAAGCGAAGAATCAAATCAATCAAATCCGTTAATATCATGTTTATCTCAACTCGTATCCACAATCAATCTCTTGGCCTCGTTTATCGACACAACACTTATGATGCCGCATTTCGACAGGCTCATTCAATGGCTATCCATGCTCTTGATCGGAATTTACTTAAAAGTGAATTGTTTGATCTTGAAGAGAATGGCGAGCTTTTTGTCGAATATGACCATGACAATGAATACACTTTCTGCATTGGAGTAATTGAAAACTAAATAAAAATAATATGAAAAAATTTAACATACTAAAGAACTTCTTCGGACTAAATTGTTCGAAACATTGGAGTGCATCTAATGAGGAATCCTATCAAGCAGGACTTAAAGCAGGACTTCATGCAGGAATCAATAAGGGTATCTTAATTGCTGAAGAACTAGAGCGCGAACGTAAGCGCAAAAGCTATCAGAAGAATAAACTTGCAAAGCAGGTTGAAGATGCCATCTTCCGGCAGTCGAAGGCTCAAATCTATCAAATACGCTAACCCCAAAACCACTATGCCAAACTGGTGCAATAACATACTGACAATCAGCGAACCATCCGCTGAACTAACCAACTATCTAAAAGAAGAAGGCTTCTTCTTTGATAAGATCAAACCAATGCCGCCCGAATTAAAAGAAGGAGACGGCTTGTATGATTGGGCCGTTATAAACTGGGGAACCAAGTGGGATCTTGATGAGAACCCTTTGATGCCCGACAGCTTCCAAGACAAAAAGATTCTCTTTGGTTTCGACACAGCATGGTCGCCCCCAATGGGCGTGATTTACGCTCTATCAGAAAAATTCCCCGAGGATCATTTTGTCTTGCAATATCTGGAAATGGGAATGTGTTTCGGTGGCGAGGCTCATTTCTATGATGGATCATGCGATGACAATGAATTCGGAGATGATGGCGAAGAATACAGAAAATTCGCAAAAGAAGTCTTCGGTATGGAAGACGAAGAAGAAGACGAAGAATAAAGTTGACAAAGGGGGCGAAAGCCCCCACACTTTCGCCGCATGATTACCGAACAAGAAGCAACTCTTTATTGCCGCATGGAATTAAAGTCTTGTGGACTTAAAGATTTTTCCATTGTTTGGATTGAAAGATCCAAGACTCTTGGCGAGTGTCACCCATGGAATAAACAAATTCACATAAGCAAAGAATGTTTGCGTTCTCCTAGATTGTTGCGCGAGGTTCTGCTTCATGAAGCTAGCCATGCTCTTCAATGGTATGAAATGGGCAAAACTTATATTGTCAATGGTAGAAATAGCCACCACAATAACATTTGGCGAAAACATTGCTTGACATTAGGAATTCTTCCTCGTCGGATGATCCCTGTGTAAGTCGTTGATTATAAACGAGTTAGGGGCGCAGGGCGGCCCCGCCGCCGTAAGTCGTTGATTCTTAGCGAGTTATAAACAATTAATTTCTTAGCCCCAAGCATCTGTCAAGCAAAAAAGAATTTATTTTTTATCAAATAGTTCTTGCAGGTCTGGGGCATTCTGCTATTCTCTTCTCGACATGGAAACACTCATTGGAAAAAAAGTCCTGCACGGCTCGCCTTGCTATGAAAACGAAGAAACCATTGCTAAGGTTTGCATTGACCCAAAATGGCCCGACCTTATAACGATTGAATTTGAAAGTGATTTTTTCACCCGTATCTCTCCAGCCGAGCTTGAAGAATTGAAGCAGGATGGTGAAATCCATTACAGGAACAGGCATCATAACGGCCTTGAAGTAATGATCTTAGAATAAAGTTGACAACCTCCAATAAAAACCTCACACTCTTCTCGACATGACAACACTACCAACACCGCCAGCAGTAATCAAAATCAAAGAAGACTTTTCACATGGTCTTGATCTTAGCAATCCACTTCATGCCAAGGCTTATCTCAAGGCGGCAAGTCATTTCCTTTCATCTTGGCCGCAAGATTGGACTGCCGAACGTCTTTGCTTGGCTATCATTGCCGATGAAGACGAAGGTGGTGAACGGTGGGAAGATCATAAGAAAGTGAATTTCTGGTCGCCGATCATTAAAGACGTTCATCCAATGGATGACCCACTTAATTTTGTTGAAACTCTGATTGACAATCTGGCCGAAGACTTCATTATCTTTCTCACCGACAACGCATGAAAAACACTTTAGAAAAACTCAACGAAGTAAAAGAATTTCTCAATACTTTGCTTGACGGCTCAGATAAGGAAGCAATAGACTTGCTCGTCAACTACGGCGAAGACGTCGAAGAAACATTACAAAAAGCCATCAACCAAATAATCTTTCTTACTGACAACGCATGAAAATTAAATTTGTGAATGAACTAACGAGTGGCTACGCCTCCCTATGACTGAAGAAATGCAATATGTAATCAATAGCCCTTATACAAGCTTTTGGTTGAGGAATGCAATCCAAGAATGTCTTGCGCGTGATGCGCTGGATGCAAGAGCAGATGCAAAACTATTGTTTAATCTTTTGAACGACAGGTTAAATGAAATGCTTGACAAACATAAATCTGTTTGATTCTCTTCCCCTATAAGTCGTTGAAACTCAGCGACTTATGGCGGCGGGGCGGCCCCGCGCCCGTAACTCGTTGATAATGAGTGAGTTACGCAAGTACTAAGACAGTACTAGTTGGCGGGTGTCAAGCGAAAAAGAAAAAAGAATTTTCAGAAAAGAGTTGAAAAGTTCTTGTGGTGCGCGATTTTTTCATGTATTCTTTGGCCGTCTCCAGTAAACAAATAAACAAACATATGTCACTTATCATCTCACGCAACAAAGTATCTGCCGAACAACTCGCCAACGTCTTCACGCCAGCGGCAACTGATTCGCATCAGCCTATCGCACACTCTGTGCTTGTCGATCTGACCCGCGAAGCTCTTGATCGGGTTGGCTTACAAGTCCGCGAGGAAGAGCATGGTCTTGCCAATGGTGGCTTGAACTACTTCGGCGGCTTCGCCCTCAAGGGTTCTGACATCTATTCCGCTGAACGTGAAATCGTTCTTGGCTTGCGTAACTCAAACAACAAGCGTTTTGCCGCTTCAATCTGCCTCGGCAATCGCATGATGGTTTGTGAGAATCTTTGCTTCTCGTCTGACGTTAAGCTGTCACGCACTCATACAACACACATCATGCGCGATCTTCCGCGCATCATTGCTGACGCCATGAGCCGTGTTGTCACTTCGTGGCATGACATGGAACAACGCATTCAATCGTATAAGAACACCGAAATTTCCAGCCGCCGCGCTGAAAACATTGTTGTTGACTTGGCCGATGCAAAGGCTTTGCCAGTCCGCGAAATTTACAACACCATCAAGGAGTTTCGCAACCCTCGCCATGAGGATTTCAAAGGCGGCACTCTGTGGAGCCTTTACAACGCCGTGACTGAAAACCTCAAGGGTTCTGACTTTACAAAACTGCCACAGCGCACGATGGTAACGCAAAGCATTCTTGACCGCATCGCAAAGCCAGCTCAAATCTTGGTCGAGGCCTGATCAGTATACCGCAAGCCTCGCCCCGAAAGGGGCGGGGTTTTTCGCGTTATCAAGAAAAATCTTTCAGTCATAAGTCGCTCATTATCAAGGAGTTACGAGCGCTGGGCGGCCCCGCCGCCCTAAGTCGTTGATAATCAAGGAGTTACGCAAATTTGTTAGAAGTTGTTAGATGGCTGTTAGACCCTCTTGTCAAGCAAAAATAAATAAAAAAAAACCCACAAAAGTCTTGTAATTTTTCGGAAGTCTGGCATTCTTTGGTCGCTATGAACTTACTCAACTCTGGAAACGCGAAAACACGCAAGGGCGAAAAAAAAGGTTGGACCACGTTTGGAATTCACCTTGCCCCTGCTTCACTGTCAGGATTCAATGTGTGCGATTCGTCAAGCGCGGGTTGCCGTGCGGCTTGCCTGAATACGGCGGGAATGGGCATTTATTCCAACGTTCAACGCGCACGAATTGCCAAAACGAAATTGTTCTTCAAGGACAAGCCGCTTTTCATGTCTATGCTCTGGAAAGAAATCGCGGCAGGGATTAAAAAAGCAGCAAAGAAAGGGACAAAGCCCTGCTTCCGTCTCAATCTCACTTCTGATCTGCCTTGGGAAAAAATAAGATTCGATGGGCAATCTGTGATGGATGCGTTCCCTAACGTGCAATTCTACGACTATTGCAAATCGCCCGAACGGATGACGAAATTTATCAATGGCGAAATGCCAACAAATTATCACTTAACGTTTTCGCGTAGTGAAACAAATGGTGATGTTGCTTTGGCCATGCTCAAGTCGGGCGGCAATGTTGCAATGGTATTCCGCAAATCTCTTCCTGCCTCATACTATGGTCACGAAGTGATTAACGGCGATGAAACGGACTTGCGTTTCTTGGATGGCTCGGGTAAAGTTATCGGCCTGAAAGAAAAGGGCCTTGCTAAAAAAGACGCAACTGGCTTTGTCCTTGAACCTATACTTGCACCGTGAAACTTTTCCAATACCTGCTCATGTTTTTCTGTTTTACACTTGCCTCTTTTCATCGTGATAGACGTGGGACATTCAAGTGCAAACTTTATAGGCATCGCCCGAAATTCAAATGAACCTTTTCCAATTCGTAGAAAATGTTGACATGGGGCAATTCTTTGTGTCTGCCGCGCATGATAACTCTAAAGTCACAAGCATATCAATTTACCCCATAGTCGATGACATAGTATACCCTGCGCTTTTGATGGACTTGCAAGCGATGCAACCTCTGATCGACATGATCGAGGGCAAACTTGCAGAGACAGCATGAGATAAAATTGTCCACCTCGCAAGGGGTGGCTTTTTTGTGGAAATTTCTTAAAATAGTTCTTGACAAGCGAAAAAAGATTTGAAAAAGAATCGTCATAAGTGACTGATTATCAACGAGTTAGGGCGGCGGGGCCGGGACGCGCCCGTAAGTCCTTTAGTATCAGTGAGTTATGAAACTAAAAAAAAATAAAAAACAATTTGACCAACACCTCAGACAATGGTATTTTCTCCCTGTCATGCAACTCCTCACTACTCCACAAGAAATTGCTCTGTATCGTTTGCTTGCTATCCGCTCAGGATTGAAGCTTGAAATCAAGACTGGTCTTCGTCATTCAAGCAATGGCGTATTCAATGCAGCAAAGAAAATTACTGGCATGAAGACCCGTGAAAAATGTTTGATCGCACTAAATGAAATCATTGACAATCAACCTGCTTAATTCTAACTTATCCCTGCTATGAAAAAACTATTCTTTGAATATCAGCCCGCCACCTTTCCAGTTTATGACGAAAGAAAGAAACTCTTTTCAGAAGTAATCGTTGAAGATGATATGGATGACCACATGATTCTTGAAACAATCTTTAGCTGGTGCAATAATGGATCGCGCAAAGAATGCCAAGCATTCCTTGATTCAAATCTTCGCTCTCTTTCCGTCGGTGATTATGTTACTATTGGCACTTGTTTTTCCGACGCTCGTAAGTATCGTTGTGAATCGCAGGGCTGGAGACTAATCCTTTATCAAAACGCATGAATCACATTGACTTTATCATGGCCTACGAAGGTGGGGAAATCGAAACAGACGAACAACTTGTCGCTGGCTTCCAAGCCATGATTGACGACGGCTCTGTCTGGAATCTTCAAGGACACTATGGGCGAACAGCTCGCGCTTTAATCGACGCAGGAGAATGCCATGAGTGAAACAAGAATTTTCCTTCTCTGTGATGACTCTCACCCTAACCTATACGTTGGGCGGGTGAGTAGGACACGGGACGAAGTAGATAAAAAAATGTGGAGTCTCGAAATTGGTGAGACTCTGGCAGGTGCAGGTAACATTTATGTGATGCGCGAAAAATAAACCTTGACTCTCCTAACTCGTTGGTTTTCAGCGAGTTATGGAGGCGCGGGGGGTGCGTCGTCATAACTCCTTCATTATCAGTGACTTACAGCTTTTTCATAAGTCGTTGATGCTTAGTATGTTATGTGTATATAGGGATATTGTTTATTTAGATCTTGGAAGTTCACAGGCAAAAGTGGTAGGGTAACGTTGACGAACTCATCCACCGACGTTACCCCTGTAGTAGCACTACTACCGCTTTACGTTATGAAAAATTTGTTTATTTGGCCTTTTATTATTTACAGGCGGAAGATGGTGATCCTATCTGGATTTGAACCAGAAATCTACTTCTTAGAAGGAAGGGGCATTATCCAATTATGCTATAGGATCTTTATTTCGTGAATGAACAATCACAGATGGCTCACTCACTTGTGAATATAATACCCTTTATTGGGCTTGTTGTCAATTTATTTTCGTATATAACTCATCCAGTTGCCGCCATTGTATGTTAGCTTTAGTTATCTTCGTTTTCATCTGTGTAGATTGTTCCCAGTGAATAGGCTTGTGTGTTGTTAGAAATGTTTTGCATGAAGTTCTCGATCTTGACATTATTTGAGATTATTTGATTCGCCGTGCGAATTGCCGCCTTGGTGAATTTTAAAACAAATGATGCAACCATGTGAGTCTTTGCCTCTTCTCCCTCTTCAATTTTATAGTGGTTAATTGATTCCCAATATTTATCCCACTCATTATAATACTCCCTCATAACCAACAGTTGTTTGAATTTCTTAAAGCTTGGTAGGTATATCATATGGGCGAAGTAATCATCTGAGTGATTAGCGTTGAATATATTTTCTGCTAGAGTTGCAAGACATTCTGCTTCTTTTTGATCTCCTAGTAAACCCACGGCAATGCCCGCGCCATTATTTGAAACAATATATTTCATAGTATTAGTTGGAAAGGATTGTGGTTAGAGCTTTGATTCCGAGTGAAGTAATTTGACGGGTTCTATCAATTTTCATGAATCCCATACGAAGCAAATGCATTTCAACGTCTTTTTGGATGCTAGTAGGGGATAGGCCAGTGGCTGCTGCAAGCATATTCAAAGTGCATTCGCCGCGATCCTTGAGGATAGAGAGAACTTCTACTTCGCTATTGGTCAAACCATATGGCTTAATATTGACCAAGCCACAAAGATCAATCCAATGATTGCGGCCAAATTGGCTGATGTTATTTGATTCGCAATACATTTCAATTTCTTTCGCTCGCTTAACAGCACTACGAGCATTGCCGCGAAGTGTTGATGAAATTTCCTCAACCAATCCATCTTCGAACTTTACCCAGTCTAGGCGCTTCTGAAGAATTTCGCCTAGCTGTTCCACAGTATATGGTTTAAAATCAATAATGGTTAGACGATCTTTGAATGGGGCAAACAATTTATCCTGCTCAGTAGTAGCAAAGATATAAGTCTGACGCTCGAAATTAAATTCGAAACTATTTTCACGCCATTCAAAACGCTTCTTTGTCACTCCCTCCACATTAAACACAGTAAGGAATGCCATTACTAGATCTTTGGGCAATGCATGTGCTTCATCAAAAAAGCAAACAATATCATTGTCCATAATAATCGGCATGAATATTTGTTCAAAAAACTGCTCACTATTTTTAATTGTAGAACAATTGATTTCTAGTATGGGTTTGCCAAGACTTTTTGCAAAGCGTTGAGCCACATCTGTTTTACCAAGTCCCTTCGCGCCATTAAGCATTATAAAAGGCGTCATCTTAGCTTTTCGGTAAAAACCTAGTTGTCTCTTGATGTGTTCTTGGCCAATGAAGCCATCAAAAGCGTTTTCAATTTGTTTATTCATTTTGTCAGTTGGTTATTAGTTAAATGAGGTGAGGGAGTAAGCTATCTTTTCTTGTTGCGATTCAACAGTCTTAATTACCTGTTCTGCTTGCTCATGCATGACAGTATTCATATCAGATTTGATTGTCAACCCACAATTTTCAAGAAATTTGCGGGAGATCATCACACATGCTTGTGGTCCAAAGTATTCATTAAGGTCAGAGAGTTTGACTTTGCTGAATGAGGTGGAGCCAGCTTTCGGCCCTCTGCGTTTAGGTTCGTGTTCCATATGTGCAAAGAGTAACAACCCAGAACCGACCCGTCAACAACTTTTCAATAAAAAAGAATTATTCTTAATTGCATCAAAACAATTGAGTTGTGCTGAAATACGGCGAGATCTTTTGTTATTCTCTTATTTGGCGGAAAAACATTCACAGGCAAAATCTCTTATTTGAGTCAAGAACATTCACAGGCAAAATCATTATTTGGCAAAAATTCATTCACAGATGAAATATCTTGTGTAATAGATGGTAACTTGAGTGCGTTGTTTCACTATAAACAAAACTAAAACATCAAGTCACTGTCAAGCAATTGAACTGACTCTTAATTCGCAAATAGAGAACAAGCACTACGGGTAAGTCTTGAGTAAATGGTAACAACGCGCTCTACTAAAGAATCTAAAGAAGTCAAGCCAAAAGTTGGATAAGTGAAAAATTCAAAGAAACGATCCGTCTTTTCTTTTCTTTTCGTGTTTTAATTTAGGCTAGATTTGTCTTTCATTCTTTCTATGTGCTTTTCCCAAATATCTTGGTAATCAACCTCCTCTTGCTTGATATTTTTTTTGTTTTCACCATATAAATTGTTCATCATCCCTTCGTGACACCCCTGTACGAATGCAATTAGAGTGATCAAAAACGTATACGTTGCGAGCGATAACGCCACGAATGGAGCAAGGATTACGGCCAAAATGACCCCGAAAATGTAACAAATAACCTTCATAGTAGCCTCAGTATCCTATATAGAATAAGGGAAGTCAAGCAAAATCTATATTCCTCTATAGTTATATAGTCATATAAGAAATTTAGGTAGGCGAATCCATAATTATTTTCCCATCATCTCTTGTTCTCCTCTATTGTTTCTTTTGTTTCTCCTATATTTATTGTTATGTTTACTGTATAGGAGAGTTATATTATTTCCTTATTCTATAAGGGATTGGTGGGTGGTAGCGAAGAGTATTTCGTTATCAGAAGAGGAGTAAAACGCTGTCTAAAATAAGGTAAAATTTAATTGAAAAACACACAAAAGTACACCCTAGTACAGATACTTGCAAATAAACTCTGTATATGAGATACATTCACAGGCAAAATAGTTTTAAAACACTGATTTATAATTTCAAGCTAACGTTTATTTCAATCATTAATTTACAACGGTTGTTTAAAATTGCTGTAATGACATATATGAAGAAGTTATCTTACATCACAGTATTGGATCATAAGATTAAAATAGTATATTCTAGTGATAAAGAAAGCTGGGGAGAGTGTGACTCTGACAAGATGGTCATTACGCTCTCTACAGACTGTCTTAAAGACGCTAAGTTACATTATTGGACGTTAGTACATGAAGTGACTCACATGATCCTCAGATTGTCTGGAGTGGCCTTTATGGAAGCAAATGATGAAGAGGCTTATGTGAGATGTATTGAGAACTTAGTTATCCCTTGGGTATTAAAGAATCAAAATATCATTGGGCCAAAATAAATTAAAACTTTTGTAACTTATCTTGAGTCAATGCATATCCCTTACCATATCCCAAATCAATTAGGTTTTCTTCTTTCCTGAGATTATCTTTATACTCCCATCCTACAATATCAACTTCATTGCCCGAAACTATTGCTAGGATATAAACATCCACATCAGGATTATCTTTCACGGTGCAGAGCAATCTTCCTGTTTTGCAGGTGGTCGATTTAATATCATATCTTTTACCCTTGATTATTCCATCGGCAGAACCACTGCGGGGAGATAGTCCAATATCTGGAAAAATATTAAATTGTTTTGCGAACGCATATTCGCCAATCATACCAACAACGTCGCTTTCTGCCCCATCTTGGCTTCCAACTTTAACGTCTTTCACGCCATAACTTCGGGCAATCAATGATCTCATTCGGCCAATTATTTGACATACTGTAACTTCATCTGGTTGTAGAGTAATTTTCATTAAAATGTATATTTCAAAGTGTCAATATCTTTTTCAAACACTTGTTTAATCAAGGATTTTGTGTTTGTATTGTAGTATTCATTATAGAGTTTATGATCTGTAGCGTTTTTATGAGGAAAATCTGTGCTAATATGATTAATATTGAAGTCTTTCATCATTTGCCCAAATTCTTCTTTTAAATTTTCAAATCTAAGATGAACTTTCGGTGGGAAATGTCCTTCCATCCATTCTGTTTGATTTTGAGAAGCGATAAAATAAGGATCATCTTTATAATCCAATAGCAATTCACAGAAAGATTCAAAAGTCATTTCTGTTTTTAATCCATATAGTCTTCCCAAATCATTTTTGAGAGAGAAATGATACATTGATACTGCTCTATCCCAAGGATTTCTTACAATACAGAAAGAAAAGTAATTGGCCATTTCACCACGAAAGACATTATAAACTTCATTAGGTTTAGCATGGGTCGGATCAAACCATCCACGATATAATTTCTTATCTGCATTATTATGGAATTTTTTTTCGTGTTTTTTGATTAAATTATAAGATCCTAAATGCTCAGATATTGAAGTGCTGGCATTTTTAGGTATGCGATAAAAAAGGAGATGGAAAATCCAACCTCCACCTCCCATTAGTTGGGGTAAATATTGCTCCATTTACTTTTCAATTCTGAAATAAGTAATAAAAATGAATAATATTCCTGTCGCTATAATAGTTGTAAGAATAAATTCCCTTGGATCTGTAAAAAAATCAAACATAATTAATTATGTGGATAAGTTTGAATTTTTCCAACAAGAATATCAACAATTTCTTGCTGTTTAGCGATTTTCTTACCAAAATTTTCAAGAATTTTTTCTAATTGCTTAATTTTATCAACTAAATCTGTAATATCCGCATCTATTGATTGAATGATATTCTGGTCTTTCATGTTTTTATTATTTTTTGTTATAGAATTCTATTCTAATGTTTAAGATATTCAGTCCACCAGATAGGCATTGACAAGATCCATCTCATTATCAGATTCTTCATCAATAGGAGATCCATTATTAAGAATATCATAGATGGAACGTTCATGCAGCTTTCCTGAATCATCACTAAAGATCAGGAGGATATTACTGTAATCAATTTGATTTCTCATGGCTCAATTCTATTCTAATGTTTAAGATATTTTGTTCCGTCAAAGTACCATAGATTTCTATAGCCCACCTGTAGTAATACTCTTTGGCAGTTCAAGCATGGTTTACTCATAGCAGGTTTACCATTGCCATCAATCCTTATATTTATGAATGTAAGATGAGAGCAATCTTCCATGCCGAGTTTAATGATAGCAGATACTTCTGAATGGATTCCCGCAGAATAATTACAAGAGTTTTCTCTAGTTGGAAGATAATTGCCATACTTACTGGCCTTATGTTGTTTATCATAATTGTTGATACCAATTTTCAACATCTTAGACCCATGATAAACAAAAGTCGTGTGGAAACTTTTACCAGATCTTTTATGTGACATAAGACTGGATGAAATATCTTGAAGTCTGGGGAAATTTAATGCCATATTATTATGAATTACGAATCCATAAATATCACTCTTTGTTTTAGTGCCTAATGCAAGCAATTCAACGATACAACTTTTAGCATGAGGGAATTGAAGGTAATATTTTTTTTATTTACCTACTTCAAGTTCTTTGATTTTCTTCTTCAATTTTTTGATTTTTCTTTTAAAATCATAGTTTTCTAATGAAAAATATAAATTAGCTTCTCGCAGCACTTCCATATCTTTAGGTAAATAAGGGATATTATCAAGTAATTTATTAGTATATTCCTCCAATTCTTTATTACTTTCTTTTAATTCTTTAATTTCTTTATGTAAATTAAGATTAATTTCTGCACCTATAGTGGCAGTTTCCTCCCACCATTCTAAATCTTGCTGTGCTTTGAATTGGTTTTTAAGAATCACTTCGTTTTCGAGAAGAAGTTCCCTTAATCTTTCTGCCGCTTCAGCAATTGCTGCATTAGCTACCCCATCATTAGAATAAATATCATGCGAAAGATATTCCATTGCTGAAATAATTGTTTTAGTATCTGATCTAGGATTCATTTCTTTTAGTTTGTTGTCTTTTTTAAATTATTTTTACAATGAAAATTTATAGGTTCTTGTTTTACTTGAGTTACAATATCTTTATCATCTGGACAAAAAAAGCATATCGTAACCGCAGCGGACGCTATAATTACGCAAAATATGTTACAGAATATATAAGTTTCAGTTTTCATTATTATCTTCTTCTTCTTCTTCTTCTTCTAGGTAATCATCTCGAAATGTTTGTTTTTCAAGTTTATATTTTTGCCATTCTTCATAGCAATAATCAAAATAAGATTGTCCTGTCAATTTCTTATACTGTTCCTCGGCATGAGAATAATCGGCATCAGATGGATCAACCATATTCCAGTAGCCGAAGAATTCATTTTCTTGCTCAAGAGTTGATTCAAGATCTTTCAGACCTGCATGAAGTCGATTTCCTTTGCACCAAGGGCATGAGCCATGATTGCAGCAAGTACGATCAAATGCCTTCGATTTTTGATAGGGCTTCCGCTTTTCCTTTTTGTGTTCAATCGCTTTATCTAGGCTCATATTATTCTTCTATTTTTTTAATAAATTTCTGATTATACAAGTATATACAGTAATCATAAAGAATGTTGAAGCAAACACTAGTATATTGATTAATGTTTCCATGTCAAGGTTTTTCCCATGCCCAATTTACTACAACCCAATCATCAATGCAAGCTTCTTTTGTTGTGCCATGATAATTTAATCCAAATTTAGCATCCATTTTCCCCTTCCAATAATCCCAAAAGAAATCAAGGATAGCTTGTTCTGTCATTTCTGTTGGTTCCTCTGGATAAGGTTCATCATACTGCCAATATAAATATGTTTTCATTACCAGCGATAGCTAATCCCCCAATTTTGCGAAGCTTCGACATGAGCTTCATTATCCCAGTCAAAATCCATTTCAAGACATTCTTCTTCAATTAAATCATAATGAATATCATTAACGCGAGGAGCATCAATATCTTCATCGTAAAAAATATTGGTATATAACCATGTGTCAAGCCTTTCTAACTGCTTACTATAAAGTTCGCTATCATCTGCATAATCTACTTCTTCAATAGTTTCAAGTACTGATTCATTAAATTCATCCATGCGATATACACCACAGAAATTAGAATAACATCCACCACCTTCGTAACCTACGGCAGTAATGATAGTAATGCAATCTCCAATATCTTGTTTCGCTACTGCAACCTGAATAAGTTTAAGATCATCAGGATCTTTTGTTTTGTCTCGTAATACAACTAATAATTGTTCACTCATATTTTTTATTATTATTGATTAAACCATTCTGGAGTTTGTCTTTTAGTCCATTTTGCGAAGTATCGTTTATCATGCTTATAATAAAGTTTATAGCATTCTACTGGATTGTCAAGATTGAAATTAGGATCTTTGCGGCAAAGCATTGTATCGGCAATAGCAATAGCAAATTTTGTTTGTTTGCTTGAGGGAATCTTATTTTCCATTGAAATTAGATGGCGAACTCCTTTTTCGCACGCATGCATTTTACCATATCTGAATGTATACTCTTTGCATAAAGCTAAAGCGTGAGTATAAGACCATATAAAATTTTCTCTACTCTCACCGACCCATACTGTACATGGGTGAAAATGATATCCACCTTTCAAGGGAGTTCCTTTACTTGTCAGAGGCATTTCTTCGGCAATAGCACCATGACGAATTACGGCTGACCCCATCATCTGAAATTGTTCGACAATTTGTTTTACGCAATGTTTGTCGCAATGTTCTATTGCAGATTGAATAGGACATGAATTTATTACAAAAATATTCATGTCGACACTTTAATCTACAAAGTCTGATCTGTCAATACAATTTGGACAAAAAAGTTCAATATCTTCTGGTTCAAATAATTCTTTCACAGAATCACAAGGAAATGTTTGTTGGATTAGAATCGTCTTGAATACATCTTTCCATTCAGTTAAATCAGAGAACCTATTAATAATTAACTCTATTTTTTTATCGTCATAAAGATTTTCGACTGTGATCTTTATTTTATTTTTATGGTCATTCATTGTTTTGTGTTTCTACTAAGTAATCAATAATATTAGCAATTTTCTGATCATCAAAAATAATCATATCACAATAAGGCTCACCCTTCATGCATTGCCAAGCAAGAGATAATCGGTTCATAAATGAGCGATTTTGAGGGTCTGATTTAAATAATGAGATTTCTGTCCCAAAACCATCGTCACGCTCAATCCATAATCCTTCTGAGCCGCAATCACATCTAAAAAATTTTCCATTCATGGTCGTAAAGCAAAATAAATTGAACAAATTGTAGAAGTCATACCTTGGAAAATACAAATATTTCGTATCAATCCTGTTGTTTGAGTAGCTAAAATAAACCAGCCAATAGCTAAACCCTCTTCTGTCAATGATCTTACTGTATTAGTCATTCAATTAAAGCTTTAATGATTCTTTCTGCATTCTCTTGAATGGATGGGTATTCTAAAGAATTAAACTCTTTTCCGTGTTTTTTTATAAATGCTTTCCAATCGGCAAGGGCTTCGGGAGTAATTGGATTTTGTGATGGTCGAGCTTCAGATGCTGTACGAATAATATCGACAAGTTGATCTTCTTTTTCTCTAGCAGCCGCAGTAATTTCAGCCTTCCAAGGATAAACTTGTTGACGGATTGAGGTCGAACCCGGAGCAACTTTTACTAACCAATATCCTTCTCGCAAACCCTCATATGCCCAAATGTCATTTACAGGAATATATTTGCGGCCTACCTTTTTGTAAAGCTGATTATCTTGTTTATCTAGTATTTTATTATATGCTCTCATAATTGTATTTTATAGATATTCTATGATTTCTGGTTCGGCAAGTATTCTAGCACTACATCAATTGAAGTCAAGAATTATTTTACAAAATGTTCAACAATCTCAAGCTCATTAAGGATTTTAGATATACATCCATTCACTGTAACAGTCGAAGAAATATGCATATGACCAGCATAATGTGTTTTGGGCTTACATAATTCAATTAATTTATCATGATCAAATCTTTCAGCCACACATTTCTTCCATAATGTAGGATCTTTTGAACACCAAGATTCAATCCCAGATTTATTATTTGGCCCATTCCAGCTAGGGACTGAGTGTGTAATCAAAACATCACATTGCATAGCAAATTCTGGTTTTAAAACAAAAGCTTCATCCTCCCAATAAGATACATTGAGCTTTCTGATTTTTCGATCTATAGAAACTGCCCCACCAACGAACAAAAACTTTTCATCGTTGATTGTTTTGTAAGTATAATCTTCTATTAATTCGAAATTTGATAAATTAATACGATCTTCTCCAGTAAAATATAACGTTCTTGCATCATGATTCCCTGCAATACCCATAAAATGAATATTTCGAGATTCAAAAAATTCATTATAAATTTCAATCGCTCTTAATTCTTTTCTTTTATCATTTTTAAACCCAATACCTATATCTCCAACTGATATCAAATAGCAATTATTAATTTCGTATTGGTTTATAAGTTTAAATAATTGTTCAAATTTCCCGTGCAAATCCCCAAGCACGTATATTTGTTGTTTATTCATTCTTTTTATTTTTTTGCTCGCAAAGATGCTCGGCGAATTGAATCATTCCCGTTACATAATCGTCGCCGCCATCAATATAGAATCGAAGACCCCCAAATTTTGTTTTTATTTGAACGATTTTGACTTCTGCTATATCTTTTTTAACATACATATTCTTAATAACAAGAATATTATAAAATTTTTGAAACCATTGCGAAAGTCTATAACGTCTTGTGGTTTTAACTATTTTAGAAACATCAGGTGGGATAATCCACCAATTTTTTTTATCTTTTGGGCGGTATTTCTTATAAGGATCTAATACTTTAGTAATAAAATTATAAATTTTGCGCCAAATTGGAGTATAAACTTTCTTAAATAGAAAAATACGAATTTTCTTGTTAGGATTTATTTCTGTAGAGTACCTATGAGCTTGACCGTAAACAATAGAACCACAAAGATTATCTACAATCTCTTGCCAATCTTTTGGGCAACTAATACCACAATCAGCGTCTCGGGTAGTTCCATCTTCATTTTTATTAAATAGAGATGGATATTTTTCCATAAGATACTTTTCAAAGTCGTCTTCTTGGTCGTCTTCTTGTGGTTTCATGGATACATTTTACTGTGTTTATCGGCATTGTCAAGAAGCTTTCGTTCTTCTATAGGACAAACCTTATCAATAGAATATTCAACAATTTTACTTTCCAGATCTTCTGCTTGCATTCTCAGTTTAAGGTTCTCTTCGATCAATAATTCTGGCTGATAATTTTCATCAGTCAATTCTCCTAAAGCTTTCAGTGCAATCATTTGACAAGTTTCTTCTTTACGATTCTTCTTAGTGATTTCTTCTAGTGCCTCGATGTAATGATTACAGTGACGTTTCATGTCCTCCATATCGTACTCTTCTTTAGTTGGCTTATAATTTAGGACAGTCTGCAAGATTTGATTTAACATCTGAGTAGTTGTGATATTTTTCTCCGCTCCAGACCCCTTGTAGTATTTATAATATGTTTCAATATCTTTTTGAAGAGTTTCTAATGCTTCTCTACAGCCATCACGCTCTTTAATCAACTTAGCTACAAATTTGGTGCGTTCTTTCATATCAGGGCGATCATTGATAATTATTTTGAGATTTACTTGATTGTCATGAGCTTTTTTCCATCTATCGCGTTCACGTTCAAGTTTTGCAGAATGCTCAACCATCATTAAATAAGAGTCGATCAATAAAAAATCTTTTCTTTTGTGTAATGCGTCTGTTTCTGGTGTATCACTCATAATATTATTTCTTTATATGTTCAATAGGCGTGAATTCAGTAATATAACTATAATCAGTATTCTGTAAGCAATTATTTTCTACGCTATATGTAGTCATGTCAATCTTATATCCCGGATTTTTATCTAATAAAACATTAGTCCATGCTTTATCATGCCAGATAATTCGATTATTTGGATAAGCATAAAAGTTTCCGTTATCCATTTTAAATAGATGAGCGCATTTATGTTCGGGAGTCTCAGAGAAATTTGTATCCAGAATACTTTTATTTTCCCAACCCCAATCAATAGTAAACAAATATTCTCCCCATTCTTTATCTCCGTCTGGGTTAATAAGTTTTGCTCTAAGACCCTTTAGTCTTGTTCGTATTTGAACATCAACATAAGGACTAAAACAATCCCAATACATTGCACGATGCAAAGGAACAGGATCGCATTCTTTCCAGCAGAACGCTGTAATTGGTCTTCTTGTCCAATTAACACCATTAGTTAAAAACGCTTCAAATAGCGGAACTCTTTTTTCGATTGATGCTACAGAGTGAACATCACACATCGTATATTCACCAAAATTACTTTCGTTATTAAAGAGAAATTCATTTCTCATTAAACAAGTAATTGTGGGAATGTTATGGTTAAGATAGGGCATATTATTATTTAATGAATATAAATTGCGTTACAATCAATTAGCATAGTATGTTACCATAATACCATTCAGTTTTGCAATAGTTCTGTAAATTTCATATCATTCTTTGTACTCTTCGCCTTCACTTGGTGTGCGGTAAAGTTTATCAATCTTTGCGAGATTATCAAGAATTATTTGGTGATTCATAGAAATATTTCTAGCAATATAGATTTCAGCGCAGATTGTATCTAACAAGAAAAGTTTTTCTTCTTTTGTGTGTTGATGAATCATCTTGAGTGAAGAGGTTAAAAGAGATTTAATCATATTAATTAAAGTGCGAGTTTGATTTTAGTTACGACTTAAAGTTCACAAGTTGTTACGGTCATTGAATGCTTCTCGCGTAAGACGTTCACCATTCAAATACCAATATTTAGATCCCCTAGGGCCTTCGAATGCAGGACCATCTTCACGATGATATTTATCGTTTAGATACCATGATTTAGATCCATCATCCCATTCGACAGCAGGACCATCTTCACGGTGGCGAATGGTCATTTCTTTATCTGAATAATAATACTTATTATTATTTTCATCAATCTTAGTATATTGGGATTTCATATAATTATTATAGTGTTATCCTATCTGAACTTTTGATGAGGGAAATTCCATATAATGCAGCGATTTCGTGAGCGTCAGATTTTGGATATTCTTCAGCATAATAGATGGTTTTTATTCCGTGTCCAATGAGCATAGTCATACAAGAGTTACATGGACATAGTGTACAAAACACT
>Ga0209829_10001443_pt1 | contig 19213 bp, 8 predicted proteins | sample C_140205_EF_Meta_FD_187311 | JGI IMG/M metagenome (GOLD analysis project Ga0209829, IMG submission 187311) | Freshwater microbial communities from Lake Croche, Canada to study carbon cycling - C_140205_EF_MetaG (SPAdes) (version 2) | ecosystem: Environmental > Aquatic > Freshwater > Lake...
CAGCGAGCCGCCACGGCCGACGATCCGCAGCAGCCACCACCCGCTCCAGGCGGCCGCGGCCGCCGCCGGGAGGTGGTTGGTGAGCGACACGGCGAACGGGGAGAGGAGCGTGCCAAAACAGATCAGGGCGGTCCCCCAACTGCGCCCCCAATCGGTGCCGCCGACCGCTGAAATCATCCGGTGAGTGGCCACGAGGAGGAGGCCGAAGGGGAGGAGGCAGCAGGCGACCAGGAGCATCCGCGCCATCTCGAAAGGATGGTCGGCAAGCGTCCAGCCGGTGATCCGATGGAGGGCCCAGTAGGGGGCGGCACAGAGCACGGTCAGGAGCGGCGGCTTGCTCGAGTAGAGGCGGATCCGGCCGGTCGCGTCGGCGTGTGCCACCGCGTCGATGGTGTCCCAGCCCGGTTCGACGACGAGGTCGTCGATTGCAAACGTGCCCCGTTCCACCAGGGCCCGGACGGCGAGCCAGCGACTGCGGTCGTTGGCCGAGAGAAAGGGGCGCTGGAGGCGCCGTCCTTGCTCGATCGAGGCCGCGATCGCCTCGGCGTCGACCGCCGGCCCACCAGCCGCCTCGGCGTCGCGGGCCTTGGCCACGGCCTCCGCGACGAGGCGCTTCTCCAGCGCGATCTTGTCGACGCTCGTCACGGCGCCGATCCGGCCGAGGAGGCTGCCGAGGGCCACAGCGAACAGGATCGCCGCCAGGTGCCGCCCTTTGCGCGCCCGGGCGGAGGGAACGATCGCGCCGAGCGCGCCGATCCGGCGGCGGCGGATGTCAGCGGCGATCCGGGTCAGATCGATGAGGCCGGTGAAGAACCGGGCGAAGCCGTACTTCGACCGTCCCAGCTTCCGCGGCCGGTGGTGGACCGCCTTCTCGACGACCCGGTGGCCATCCGCGGCGGCCAGCACGGTGATGAAACGGTGCATGTCGTCGCCGAGCTGCAGCGACCGTGCCGCCGGGGCGCGGAAAACCTTCAGGCCACAGTTGTGATCGTGGAGCAGAAGCCCGCTGACCCAGCCGACGAGAAGATTGAAGATCCGCGACGGGAGGGTCTTGTGCCAGGGGTCGAGTCGCGGGGTCTTCCAGCCGTTGACCACGTCGGCGCCAGCCCGGCCGGTCGCCGGGTCGGCGAGGAGGGCGAGCATGGCGGGGATCTCGGCCGGGTCGTCTTGGCCGTCGCCGTCGAGCATCACGATCCGCGGGCTCCGGCAGCGGGCAAAGCCCTCCATGAGAGCCGCCGACTTCCCGTCGCCACGGGGCTTGTGGATTCCCACCACGCGCGGATCACCCTCCGCGGCGGAGCCGATCTCCCCGCGGGTCGTGTCGCTCGATCCGTCGTCGATGACAAACAGCTCCCAGGCGAGCCCGGCGCCATCGAGCACGGTGCGGATCTCAGCGATCAGCGGGCCGATGTTCCCCGCTTCGTTGCGCACGGGGACAACGAGCGAGACGTCCGGCGGCGTGGCGTCGGGTGCGTTCATGCATTCGGACCAGACGGAGGCTCCTTCCGGCCGGGCTGACGGGAAGGGACGCGTGGAGGGTGCGCCGGACGACAGCGGTGCCGTGGAGGCCGGCCGCGGCGAACCGGGCAGGATACCCCCCGGGAGCCCGATCCGCCATGCCGGAACGGCGCCGACCGCCATGACGGGCGGGGAGCACTTTTTCAAACCACCGTTACAATTCGTCCTCGAGTGCCAGCCCCCGTCCCCCGTCCTCGTCCTCTGGACCCGCGGTTCCCACCGCGCTGCGGAATGCTCCTCAACAACCAGATCCCGACCGACACCCCGCCGAAGCGCGTGGCGCGGATCGTCTCCTTCGGCGTCCTTCTGGCACTCGTCGCCATCTTCGGCCTGCTTTCGCTGCGGGTGATGTCGAGCTTCCTGCTGCCGTTGCTGCTGGCGGCGATGCTCGTCGTCATCTTCGGGCCGCTCCATCGCTGGCTGCGCATTCGGATCATCGGTTCGGACAAGGGGCCGGAGTGGATCCCCGCCCTCCTCACGACGCTGTTTGTGCTTGTCATCGTCCTCGTGCCGCTGTTTCTCCTCGTCGCCCGCGCCGGTGGCGATGCCGTGCGGATCTTCCGGGCGGAGAACGGGCTGAAGCTTGATCCGGCGGTCCTGTCGGGGCTCGTCGAGCGGATCAACGATGCCACTGGGATGCATCTGACCGCCGAGTCGGTCAACGGCGAGCTGCGGCGGATCGCCGAGGACTGGATCGGGCCGGTGGCGGCGCGGACCCCGGTCGTGATCGTCAAGGGGATCATCGGCCTGGTGGTGATGACGGTGGCGCTCTTTTACTTCCTCGCCGACGGGCGGCGGATGCTCGCCGCGGTCACCCGTCTGATCCCCCTCGATCCCCGCTATCAGTGGCAGCTCCTCCAGGAGTTCGAGGAGGTGAGCCGGGCGGTCGTCAGCTCGACGCTCCTGGCGGCGATCGTGCAGGCCGTGCTCGCCGGCCTCGGCTTCTGGGTGGCGGGGCTGGGGAATGTCTTCCTCCTCACGCTGCTGACGTTCTTCGGGGCCCTCGTCCCGTTCGTCGGAGCCGCGGCCATCTGGGGGAGCGCCAGCCTTTATCTCCTGTTCTTCGCCAAGAACACCTTTGCTGCGGCCGGCCTGGCCGTGTGGGGGATGGGGGTGGTCTCCACCGTCGACAACATCATCAAACCGATCGTCCTCCACGGACAATCGAAGCTTCATCCCCTCTTGGCGCTGTTGAGCGTCCTGGGGGGCGTCGGCGCTCTGGGGCCAATTGGGATTTTCGTCGGTCCGATCGCCGTTGCCTTCCTCCAGGCGGCCCTGACGATGCTCCAGACCGAACTCGACAGCCTTGACGTCGGGAATCTGGCCGGCGGCGCCTCCGCCAGACAGTCCGATTCCGGGCCAGTTGCACAAACCGCCGTCGAGAGGTTGAAATCGCCCTGACGGAGAGCCTGTTCACCGGAGAGTATTCGCATGTTCCTTGAAATCCTTTTCTTCCTCGCCGGGATCCTCGCCATGGGGATCGAGGGTGCCTACGTGCCGACCGAGGGAGGGGGCGGGGACTACCTCGTGCGCGTCGAACCCGATCTGATGCGCAACGGCACCCAGGCCAGTCCGCTTACCAGCGACGTGCCGGCCGATGCCCGGGATGTCCGGCGCGTGAAGATCTTCGTCTCCGATACCTGGCCGGCCGGTGTCGATCGGCTTGTCTCCGACGCGGCGAAGCGGCCGCGGGCCGAGCGGACGTCGCAGAAGACCTCGCTCCTCTCCGGGGGCGAGGCGGGAGCAACGGGGGGAGCGGTCATCGACCGCCCCTGGCCCCTCCTCATCGGCAGCCTTCTGACGCTCTTCCTCTCGCTCGGTGCCAACGCCTACCTGGGACTCCTCCTGGCGAGCATGCGGCAGCGCTACCTCAGGGATGTCCAGCAGGGGGTGGCCGTCAGGTAGCCGTTCTCCGGGAGGGCGACTGACGCCGGGGCGTTGTCGGTCAGAGGGTTGCCGGGTGGTCGTCCAGGTGTCTGGGATCGTGTGGTGGTCTGGGATCGTGTGGGGCTCTCCGTGCTGCCGTTCGCGCTGGCGATTTTCACTGGGGCCTTCCTCCTCTTCATCGGGCAACCGCTGGTTGGGAAGTACATTCTCCCCTGGTATGGCGGTGGTCCCGGCGTCTGGACGACCTGCCTCCTCTTCTTCCAGGGCGTGCTGCTGGCGGGCTATGCCTATGCCCACCTCCTCACGACTTGGCTGTCGCCGCGGCGGCAGGCGCTGGTTCATGGCGTTGGTCTGGCGGTGGCCCTCGCCTTCCTCCCCATCTCCCCAGGGGAAGGCTGGCGCCCCCGCCCCGGCGATGACCCCGTCGCCTCGATCCTCCTCCTCCTCACGGCGACCATCGGCCTGCCGTTTGTCGTCCTCTCGGCCACCGGCCCGCTCCTCCAGCGGTGGTTCAGCTTGGTTCACCCGGGCCTGTCGCCCTACCGGCTCTATGCCCTCTCCAATGTTGGTTCGCTCCTCGCCCTCCTCGCCTATCCGACGGTGGTCGAGCCGCGACTGACGCGTGCAGCCCAGGCCGGTGCTTGGTCGATCGGCCTGGCCTGCTTCGCGACGGCGTGTGCGGCCTGTGCCGCGCGGGTATGGACGGGCACTGGCCGTGCGGAGCTCGAAAACGGGGCTGTCGACGCCGGGCTTGAAGACGAACAGGCCGGCGACGGAATGCTCTGGGTGGCACTCCCGGCGATCGCGTCGGTGCTCCTGGTGTCGACGACGACCCGGCTGTGCCAGGACGTGGCGGCGATGCCGCTGTTGTGGGTGCTGCCGCTGGGGATCTACCTGGTGACGTTCATCGTCGCCTTCGACCGAGCCGCCTGGTACCGCCGGGGGCCGTTCACGGCCCTCGCCGCGCTCGGTGTCGTCGTCACCTGGCAGATCCTGGCGGAGGGCAACTCCGCCCCGCTCAAGCTCCAGTTGGCAGGGCATCTCGCGACGCTGTTGGTCACCTGCATGGTCTGCCACGGCGAGCTTTACCGGCTCCGGCCCGCCCCCCGTCACCTCACCCGCTACTTCCTCGCCATCGCCGCCGGAGGAGCGATCGGCGGCTTGGCGGTGGCCGTTGTCGCCCCGAGCTTGTTCAACGACGACCACGAACTTCCGGCCGGACTGTGGATGCTCCTGGTCGCGCTCGGGGCCCTGTCGTTTCGACACCACAGCCGGGCGATCCCGCTGGCCGCGGGCCTGGGAACGCTCGTCGGCGTGGCAGCGGTGCCGTGGCTCCGGAGCCTGTGCAACGACGGCGGCACGTTCACCTCCGAGGCGGCCCGATTCCTCCCCACCGCCGCCCCGTGGGTGGCAGGCTTCGTCCTCGTCTTCCTCGCCTGCCTGTGTGACGTGTGGCACCGTCGGCTCGATCCCCCCTGGCGGCCGGCGGCGGGGGGCTTTCTGATGCTCCTCGCCGGGGCTGCCGGCACTGCCTTTCTCCTCCTCACCGGGGATCCGGGCGACCGCGGAATCGTCCGCATCCGCAACTTCTACGGGACGCTCGAGGTGATCGAACCGGCGGCGAGCGACTCCCGCGAGCGCCATCGGCTCCTCGTTCACGGGGCGACGACCCACGGTCTGCAACTGACCGAGCCGGGGAGGACCCGGATTCCAACCACCTACTACGCCACCACCAGCGGGGTCGGGCGGGCGATCGCGAGCCTTGGGGAGGGGGACGGGGAGGGGAAGGGAGATGGGAATGGCTGGCTCGAGCCGCACTCCATCGGCCTCGTCGGCCTCGGTGTGGGGACGCTTGCGGCCTATGCCCGGGAGGGGGATTCTCTCCGGGTCTACGAGATCAACCCGGCGATCCGCGACCTCGCGCGGGAGCGGTTCAGCTTCCTCGACGAATGCCCGACGGCCATCGAGGTGGTGATGGGGGACGCGCGGCTTTCGATGGAGCGGGAGATCGCCGCCGGGGCCCCCCAGGCCTTCGACCTCCTCGCCCTCGATGCCTTCTCGAGCGATGCGATCCCCGTCCATCTCCTCACGCGCGAGGCCTTCGAGATCTACCTCGCGCACCTCGCGCCGGAGGGGATCCTCGCCATTCACATCTCCAACCGGTACCTCGATCTTGCCCCCGTGGTGGAGCGCCTCGCCGACCACTTCGGCCTCGCGATCGTCTCCGTGAACGATTCCGGAGGCGATGAATGGTGGGCGTACAGTTCGACGTGGATGCTGCTTTCGCGCGACGGGGCCGTGCTCGAGCGCGAAGAGATTGCCAGCGTTTCTGATCCCTGCGGGAAGGGGGCGGAGTGCAGGCTGTGGACAGACGACTTCGCGAGTGTCTGGTCGATCCTCATCCCGTGACGCCAGCGCCGGGGCCCGATCAGGCCCCGCGGCCGCGGGACTGCTTGCCGCGCGGAGCAGGCTTCGAGGCTCCCTTCGCCTTCGTCTCCCGCCGCGGTCGGCCAGTACCGGCCTCGTCGGCATCGTGGTCGATGGCCATGTCGAGATCCTCGCTCGCTCGGGACGGCGGGATCATCCCGGCGACCATCTCCATGTGCGGGTAGCTTGTGCGGCCGTGGCCGACGCGCGGAACCGGCGTGGTGCCGACCGACGTCGGGAATGTGGCGGCGCCGGCGGCCGTCGCGGAGGGGGCCGTGACATACCCGACATAGCCGAGCCCGGCGAGGTGTTCGGAATGGATCACCGTGTGCGACGGGAGACGGTGGCCATCGTGCACGGGGTAGCCGAGGCCCCCTTGCGAATGCCGCGCAATCACGGCGGTGAATGGCGCCGGGAATGGCGCCGGGAATGGGGTGGGCTGGAGCGCCGGCGCCGGCGCCGGTGGCGCGGGGGGGATGACCGCTGGCGCCAGATGCTGGACAACAACCCGAGCGCGCGGAGCGGGCTCCGGCGGCAGGGGGAGGGGCAGTGGAAGGGAGAGGTCGGCGACAGGCTCCGGCCGGCGGACCTCCACCCGCACCGTCTCCGGTTGTGATGCGACGACCCGCGTCGTAGGGAGGGAGGCGACGGTGGGATCGGCCCCGGAGAGCGAGCGCACGGACGCCCCCACCCCGCGGAAGATCTGCGCCACGTGGGTATGGCAGGTGAGCACGAGCATCTGCCGCTCGCGGGGTTGGTCGGCGACGAACTCCATCAGCACCTCCGCCGCGGCCCGGGCCCGGCTGTCGTCGAAGTTCACCAGCGCGTCGTCGATGACGACCGGCAGATGGACGCCGTGCCGCTCGAGATCGCGGACGAGCGCCAGTCGGAGGGCGAGAAATACCTGCTCGCGCGTCCCGCGGCTGAGCCGGTCGGGGCTCCAGGTGAGATCGTGGGTGTCGTGGACCTCGAGCCGGGCTTCGTGGATCGAGGTGGTAATCCGGGTGTAATGCCCCTCGGTCAGCCGGACGAGCCAGCGTGAGGCCTCGCGGAGGACCGCCGGCTGATGGTCGCGGGCGAAGGCGGCCCGCGTCGACTCGAGCATCTCCCGGGCCGCCTCGAGGGTTCGGCGGCGGTGGAGGTGGCGGTCGAGATCGTTTTCGAGGGTGGCGATCTCGAGTTGGATTCCCTCGGTGGAATGGTCCTTGGCGGCCGCCTCGACGCGGCCGGCGGCAGCCTTGCGGGCTTCGCGGGCCCGGTCGAGTGCCTCACGGGTGGCGACCGTCACGAGGTGGGCCTCGGCGATCCGCTGTTCGAGGGTCACCTGTTTCGTTCCGGTCATCCACTGCTCGAGCTCGGGGAGGTCGGCGAGCCGGCGGCGCGCGTCGCCCCAGGCCCGTTCGGCCACCTGGGCCTCCAGCCGCGCCTCGTCGACGAGGGGGCGGCGGTCGACGAGGGGGAGGAACTCCTTCTCCGTCTCGACATTCCAGCGGGCGATGATCTCGCGCACTCGACGATCGGCGAGCTTGACCCGGGCCAGCGCCTCACGGTGCCGGCGACGGGCGCGGACGAGCCGGGCGGTCATCTTGCCCCGCAGACGGTGAAACGTTGTCTCCCGGCGGAGCCGCTCCCGCAGCTGGAGGAGATTCTCTAGCGCCGTGCCCTCAGGGAGCATGTCGCATGCGACCAGGAGCTCCTCGACCTGGTGCCCCATCGCAGCGAGTTCCTCGCGGCGCAGTCGCGCCTCCTCCGAGGTCCGCTGCCGCTCCTCGTCGAGGGCCAGGAGGGCCGTTTGGTGCCGGGAGAGCTGGCGGACATCGGCAGGGGAGAGGGTGGCCGGGAGGGCACGAGACTCGAGGGCCTTGCGCCACGCCGTCCGGGCTGCGACGCGCCGCTGCGCCGCGTGGCCGAGATCCTGCTGGGCGGCTTCGAGACGATCGGAGAGGAGGTGGAGCGAGCCCTCGCGCGTGGCGAGGGCCTCGAGTCGATCGACCTCGTTTTGGGCGGCGACGAGCCGGCGATCGATCGTCGGGGCATGCTCCCCCGGCCAGCGCTCCACGGTGCCGCGAAGGGCCTCGAGCTTCTTGTCGAAGAGGCCGCACTGGGCCGAGGTGTCGTCGCGCTGCTTCCGGACCATCGTCACCTGCTGGCGGGCCGACTCGAGGCGGTCGCTGGCGGCGCGGTCGAGCGACCACGTGACCACCGATGCCAGGCCGGTGCCAACCAAGCCGAGCGCGGCCATCGCGTAGGCCAGCGATCCTGTGACCGCCGCGGGGAGGAACAGGCCCGAGAGAACCAGCGCGGCCCCGGTGACGAACATTGCCCCCAGGCCGAGGAGCCACTCCAGCGGGATCAGCTGCCCGCGGAGACTCGTGGCCACGTCCCGGTCGAGCGCGGTGAGCGACTTCTCCAGCTCGATCACTTGGTCGCCGGAGGCGATCCGGTTGCGGAGAAGGGCAGCCCGTCCGGCCGCCTCCTCGATCGCGGTGGCGAGCGACGCTCCCGCGGTTTGCGTGGCAGGTGACTTGAGCGCGCCGCGCGTCGACTCGACGGCCGCCTTGGCCTCGGTCACCGCCTGCTTTGCCCCCTTCAGGGCGCGGGCCGCCGCGGCCAAATCGCGCGCCCTCCCGCGGAGGCTGCCGAGGGAGCGGGCGAATCCGCCGGGGAGCTGCATCTCCGAGAGCGTGTCGGGGGAGGCGCCGGGCTTGGCCTCCGCCCCCAGCAGCCGGACGAGCCCTGCAGCCCCGAGCTGCTCGCCGAAGCGACGGGCCGCCTGCCGCGCCGTCGCGGCGGCTCGGGCCGACTCGGCCGCGAGCCGTTCCAGCCGCGGCTGCTCCTCGCACAGGGCCGCCACCGCGGTGCGCTTCTTCCAGATCTTCTCATCGGCGGCGTGCGACTTGATCTCCCGGGCGATCTTTCCGCGGATCCGCTTCCGCTTCGCCGCCGACCGGGCCAGGCCGTCGCGCCGTTTCGTGGCCAGCTGCCAGGCGTCGAGATCGGCGTGGATCAGCGGGGCGGCCTCGAGCTGCGCCAGCTGGTCGGTGGTCCGCCGCCATTGGCGGAACAACGGCTCGAGGGGGACGACCGCGCGGATCGTCTCCTCGGCCAGCTTCGCCTGGTGGTGGCCGCTCTCGCAGGCGGCGATCTCGGCATCGATCCGCGCAAGCTCGCTCCCCAGGGCGCCGGCGGCGACGGCCGGTGCCCCCATGCTCGCCAGCCTCCCCAGCGCGAGGCTGCGGCGCTGCCGGAGCGATTCGATCGGCGACACCTCCGGGTCGGTGGAATCGAGCCGTTCAATGGCGACGCGGAGGCTGTCAAGAACGCGCGTCACCCGACCCCGATCGAGGCCGCTGGCCAGTTCGTAGAGCCGGCTCCCACAACCCTCCGCTTCGAGGGTGTGGAGCTCCTGGAGCTCGTCGAGGCCGAAGGCCATCACGGCGGTGAAGGTCCGTTCGTCGATGTCCCCCATGTAGTCCTGGAGGAAGAGGGTCGTGGCGGTGCCGCCGTCGGCCGCCGAGACGGTGAGATGGTCGGCGACCGGAAGATCTTTTTCGGCGGTGTAGTCCTGCCGCGAGAGGCGCTCGAGGTGGGGGCCCTCGTGGCGGCGTTCGACGAGGATCCGCCGGGCATCGAGCCCGGCGCGCGCCTGGAGGCGGCCGCCGCAGGGGAGGTGCGGATCGAGGATCCCCCGGCGGAACAGATGGCCGAAACCGAACAGGACGCCGCGGACGAACTCGAGGAGCGAGGTCTTGCCGGTCTCGTTCGTGCCATGGAGCACTTCGACGCCCGCGCCGAGCCCTTCGACCGTAACCCCCTCGAGGGCGCCGAAGCGGTCGATGTGGATGCGCTCGATGATCATTCGGATGCTCCTCCGGGGGCGGGGCGCTGGCCCCGCCGTGGTCGATTCTTCAGGTTGATTCCATCAACTCCAGCGCTACCCAGGCCGACTCGCGTCCCCCCGGCGCACCGGCATGCTTCTCTGCCTCGAGGACCTTCTCGGCGAGGAGCGACGCGAACGAAGCCGTCGTGCCGGAGGCGCTCGAGGAGGCGTTGCGCACCAGCGGCAAGAGCGGTTCATTGCGGTCGGCCTCGAGATCCTGGCACCAGACGCGGAACGATCGGGGGTCGAACAATTCCCGCAGCCGCCCCATCGTCTCGGCGGAGATCTCGGAGACATGGATGCGGCGGGTGAGGCTCCCCCCGCAGTCGATGGCGATGCGGACGACATGGAGGGGACCGGCCGGATCGGGCGTCATCGACTCAAGCGTTCCCCAGATCGTCGTGGCGAGCTCCTCGTCGTTGCCGGCCAGGGACTCGAGCGTCAGCGTTCGCCAGGTGACCCGGTGCGTCGGCACCTCCCGCCAGGCCGGACGGGCATCCGAACTGATGGGGAGGATCAACGCCGAAGGCGATCCGCTGCCCACCCCGGGGCCCGGCGCCGTCGCATGGATGGGCGTCTGCCCGAGAGTCGTTAGCGTCAGCGCACCGCAAGCGCCGGCCGCCGCCTCGCTGGCGACGCGGGCTTGGAGTGCGGGGAGGGGGTGGACCCCGGCCGGGACCGCCTGGAGGCGTCTTGAGCCCCACACAAAGAAAGTTCCCGACGCGGGCCCCGAGCCTGCGGCCAGCGGGGCATGGAGGCCATGCATTGGCGCCGCACCCTCGGCATGGATCGAGCTCCAGGCGTCGTCCCAGCCGACGACGATCCGTCGCTGGGCGGGGAGAAGGGAGGAGTGCGCGGAGGCGAAGGAGGGGACGAGTTGACCGACGCCGGTCGTCGCCACCATTGGGCCGCGCGCCGAACAGATCTCAACCGACAAGCCGCGGACGTCGAGCCGTTGCGGCGCTGCCGGCGTCACGAACGACAGGCCGGTCGGTTCGGCGAGGGCCCGGGCGACATTGGCGCAATCGGTGGCGTCGTCGGCGACCCACACCGTCAGGCAGCCCTCGGCCGCCAGAGCGGTGACAAGGCCGCGGAGTCGCGCCGCCTGAGCGGGGCTCGCGCGGAGGACATCGAGTGTCGAGCCGAACAGCACCAGCGCCGCCGCACGCGATTGCCGGGCCGTGGTCACCGCCACCTCGAACGCCTCCCACGGCGCGGCGGCGAAGGCGTCGATGACATCGGCCGGGGCGGCGGCTGGCAGCGGGAGCGGGCGGTCGAGCGCCGCATCGAAGGCGAAGACGATGTCTGCCACGGCGAGGCCCTCCAATGACCACGAACCAGATCCGTACCTTGTGGGCCGCACCCCCGGGCGGGGGCCGTCGAGGGGCGCGGCGCCGCTTGCGGCAGTGCGCCCCGCTGAACGGGGCCCTTCCGGTGCCGATCCATGGCCCGTGAAAGGTAGGGAAGATGGGGGCAATGTAACGCGTGCCCCCCAATCGCTCCAGCGGAAAAACCGTGGCGGGGAGAGGGGTGTTCTCCTGACGCGAAGACCGGAATCGACGATCGACTCCGGTCAGGTGGAGAGGAGCGGCGGGGAGGCAGCGAATCCCGCGGCGAGTCGGGGGCCCCAGGCGACATCGTCGGCCGTCGGCCCAACGGCGGCAAAAACCCGGCTCCGCAGCAAGACCCCCTTCTCGACCCCCGCCGGGAACAGCGCACACTCCACGCGGGCCCGTCCCCCTTCGCAGACCACGGTCAGCGTCTGGTGTTCGGAGGGGTGGAGCATCATCAGCACGCTCCGGCCGTCGCCGCGGCGGACGAGGACGATGGCAGGGTGGGGGATGGCTCGGGGGGAGAAGACGGGAGACGCCCCGGGGTGCCAGGTGGCCGAGAGAATCTCGGCCGCCGCAACCACGGAGCTGACTGCCAGCGTGGCGTCGGCTTGCAGTTGTCGCGTCGTCGCCGAGGCGACGAGCTCCCAGGCAGCCAGCCCAGCGTCGGTGGGATGGGCACGCCACAGCCCGGTGGCGCGGAGGCCGCGGTCATCCCCCGGCTCCCAAATGGCAGAGATGTCGTCGCCGCGCACCCAGGCATCGATCGGCGGCCACCCCTCACCGACATCGAATCCGAGCAACCGATCCCCCGCCGGGGTGACGAGTCCTGAAGCGGGGGCCGTCAGATCGAGGACGGCGTGAGCGGCGCGATCGTGCGCCTGCCCCCCCGCGAGCACCCAGCCGGCAACGCCGTGATCGCGGCCGGCGGTGGAGTGGGGCGACACGGAAGCCGATCGCGACATGGGAACCCTCGGCGGAGAGGCGATGGAGCTGGGGCAGGGGCAGGGACCGCGCAGGGGGGACACCGCGATCCAAGGCGAGTGTAGCCGGCGGTGCGGGAAGTCCTCCATGGGAGCCCGCCGTTTCGACCCGCGGCGACCCCCGACCGGCACGCGGGAAAAAAACGCCCGGCTCGTCGCTGGCCGAGCGATCGTGGCGCGTCTCCTGGCGCGCTTCCGTGGCGGTCTGGTAGGGTTGAGGGGCAGAGGCGACCGCGGTGCCCGAAAGCCCCCCGCGTTGCGTCTGTCGAGGAGTCTCCGCCGATGTCCGATCCGCTCGCCGTCTGTGAAGCCGCTGCCCGTGCCGGAGGGGGCGTGCTCCAGGACTGGGTGGGCCGGTTCGCGGTCACGTCGAAGGGACCGCGCGACTACGTCACCGAGGCCGACGTGGCGGCGCAGGCCGAGGTTCAGCGGATCGTGCTCGGGGCGTTTCCCCACCACGGATTCGTCGGCGAGGAGTCGACCCCGGAGGAACAGACCAGATCTGCCGGCGAACACCGCTGGATCGTCGATCCGCTCGATGGCACCACCAACTATGTCAGGGGGATCCCCGCCTACTGCACGTCGGTGGCCCTGGCGCGTGGCGACGAGCTTCTTGTCGGGGCGATCTACGATCCAGTCCGTGACGAATGCTTCACCGCCCGTGCCGGAGGGGGCGCGTGGCTCAACGGGAAGCGGATCGCCGCCGCGGCGACCGCCGACCTGGGCGAGGCCGTGGTGGCGGTGAGCTTCCCCCCCCAGGTCGACGGCACATCCCCCGCCGTCCAGGATTTTCTCGCCGTCGTCCCCGAGGCGCTGGCGATCCGCCGGAGCGGCTCGTCGGCCATCAATCTCGCCTACGTCGCCTGCGGGCGATTCGACGCCTTCTGGGTGCGGAGCATCAAGTCGTGGGACGTCGCCGCCGGGCTCCTCCTCGTCCGCGAGGCCGGGGGCTGCATCGGCCCGTTCGCCGCCGGACCGGAGCTCGTCCTCGACACCCCCGCGTTCATCAGTGCCGCCACGCCGCGGCTCCTCAGCGAACTCCAGCGCGTTCTGCCCCGGTGGCGCGACGGGAACGAGACCGGGCCGCGGTGACCCGGTGTGTCGGTGGTGCCGGTCGTGCCGATCGGTCGTGTTGTATCGCGCGCGTCGGGCTGTCGGGCGCCGTCGCTTCCCCGAGGCGCGGCGTGCGGCCGTGACTGCGGGAAGCTAGTGTCGAGGGGAGAGGCCCTCGATGACGTTCGACCGAGCCGTGGACCGAAAACCCCCGGGGTGGTGATGACGAGGCGGAAGCGATCCATCACCGCGCCCCATCCCATGGTCGTGCGCCTCCTGTTGTTGTTGCTGGCGACCGCCTGGGGGACGCTTGCCTGGGGACGCCCACAGGCGGAGCCGCCCGCTGTGGGGGGGAACGCCGTCCCTTCGATCCCCGGCCCCCTTGGCGGCGGGCCAGTTAGCGGCGGGCCAGTTAGCGGCGGGCCAGTTGGCGGCGGGCCCGGCCCGGGTGTCCCCGCGACATCGCCGCCCCGGGGGGAGAGCGTCAAGACGGCGCGCGCAGAGAGCGAAAGACCGCGCCCTGTCGAGCAGCCCCCGGAGATCTTCTATCTGCCCGACGACGGGGGGCGCCTGGTCCCCGTGCCCGGCTTTCAGTACCGCGACTTTCTCGAATTGCTCGGGTTGCGCGACCGTCTGCCCGGCGTGCCCCGGCCCCCCTCCTTCGTCATCGAGAGCCTCGTCGTCGAGGCCCGTCCCGACCCCCGCGATGGGGGCGATGGCTGTGGCGTTGAGATCACCCTCGGGATCCGCCAACTGCGCGACGGCTGGGTCGACATCCCGTTGCGGCTTGGTGGGTTGATCCTCTCCGCCGATCCGCGGGTCGATGGGCCGGGGAGATTCCTCCTCGAGGGCCCGCGCCCCGCTCGCGAGGCCGTCGCCAACGGCTACCGCGGGTGGGTGTCGGGGAGCCGCGACGATCGGCACACGGTGACCATGAACGGTGTCGTGGCCCTCGAAGCGCTCGCCGATCGCGAGACGTTCCTCCTCGATCTGCCCGTCGCGACGACGTCCCGGTGCGTGATCCGCACCCCGCGGGCGGAGCCGGTGGTAACCGTCCAGCCCGTCGGCCTCCCTCCGCGCGTCGAGCCCGACGAGGGGGGCGGGAGCCGCGTCGTTTGCGAAGGGATCGGCGGGGAGACGAGATTCCGGATCGCGGGACGCGGCCCCACGGCGGCGGGGGCCGGCGTTCTGCCGCAGGTCAACGTGGAAAGCCTCGTGCGGATCGATGGCCGTGTTGCCGTGATCGACGCGACGGTCCGGATCGAGGGGCTGCCGGCGGAGCAAGGGTCGGTGCGGTTGACGCTCCCTCCGCGCTGCACGCTCGTCGGTGTCCGCGAGCCGGCTTCCCGGGTTCATGCCGCCGACGAGACCGGCGCAGGAGGCGATGGCCCGGCGACGATCGAGGTGCAGTTGGTCCGGAGGGGGGATGGAGTGGCCGTGATCGATCTCGAATGCGAGCGCCCGGTCGATCCCTCCGGCCGCACGCCGTTGGATCCACTCGGCTTCGTCGTCGAGGGGGTGCCCGGCTGGAGACAGCGGGGACGGACGGCGCTGGTGGTCGCAGGGGAATGGCAGCTCGATTGGGACGACCCTGGCGCCAATCGGCGCGTCGATCCGGCACCGGCCGCCCGACAGCCCGGGTTCGTCGCCGCCTTCGCCCACGACGCTCAGCCGGCGAGCCTGCCGATGCGGGTCCGCCCCCGCAGCAGCCGGGTCGTCGTCGAACCGGAATACCGCTATTCGATCGGCGCTGCCCGCGTTGTCCTCGAGGCCAAGTTCCGCGTCTCCGTCCGGGGCGCGCCGGTGACGCGGCTGTCGCTGGGCCTCGAGGATTGGACGATTGACGAGGTCTCCCCCGCGACCCTCGTCGATGCCGCCGCGGTCGCGTCGCGCGACGGGGAGATCGTGATCCCGTTCCTCCAACCGCTCGTCGGTGATGCCGTCGTCGAACTGCGGGCCGCCCTCCCCGTCGACCGGTCGGGCGACCGCCTCTCCTGGACGATGCCGCAGCCGCGCGCCGACCTCGTCGGCCCGGCGACGGTGACCGTGGTCGCTGATGCCGACATCGAGGTCCTCCCCGACAGCGAGAGGATCCGCGGATTGGTGCGCCAGGTCGTGCCGGCTTCGCGGCGCAGCGACGGAGACCGGGGGCAACTCGTCTACCGACTCGACGGCGCGGTGGGGGAGTTTCAGGCGACGCGTCGATCGTTGCCGCGCCGCGTTGAGGTGGCGCTCGACGTCCGCGCCACCGTCGGCGAGCGCCAGACCGTCGTCGAGGAGACGTTCCGGCTCGACGTCGCCCATCTCCCCCTCGAATCGATCGATGTCGTCCTCCCCGCCGCCGTCTCCGCGACGGGGACGTTCGAGATCCGGCAGGGAGCGCAGCTCCTCTCCCCCTTCGAACTTCCCAACGGCGATCCGGCGTCGCCCGGCGTGGAGGGCACGCCGCTGCGCACGCTCCTGGCCGTGCCGCTCCTGGGGGCAGGGGAGGTCGTTCTGCGGTGGACCGTGCCAACGCCACGGCCGGAGGGAGACGGCGAGGTGTCGGAATGGCCGCTGGTTCTCCCTCGTGGGGCGCGGATCGGGCGGCAGTCGTTCACGCTCGTGACCGACGACAGCGCCGTCGTCGATGTCCGCGGCGACGTCTGGAAACGGGACGCGGCGGCGAACCTGTCGGCGGCCGAGCGGACCTGGGTGGCGACCCGGATCCAGGAATCGGTGCCACTGACGTTCTCTCCGCAACTGGGGAACGGCAGCGGCGACACCGTCGTCGAGGCGGCGTGGCTGGAGACGCGGCTCCTCGCCGATCGTCGCGAGGATCGATTCCGCTACGCCGTCACCACCACCGGCCGGAGGCTGGTGCTCGTGCTCCCCCCGACCAGTCTGCCGGTGCGTGACGGGAAACCCGATGCCGCAGCTGTGGAGGTCCGTCTCGACGGACGGCCGATCGTCGGGGCGGTCCGACCCGACGGCGCCATGACGATCGACCTGCCGCGCGGCCCGGGATCGGGCGCGGGTCGCGCTTCGGTGCTCGTGACGATCGGGATGTCGCGACCGCGGAGCGCTGCCGAAGGGGGTGGATCGGCGTGGCTCGTCGGAGGGGTGGTCGGTCCGCTCCTCCTCGAGGCGCCGCGGTTCGCCGAGGGAACACTCCAGCGCCGGTTTTTCTGGGATCTGATCCTCGACGATGACGAACACCTCCTCGCCGGCCCGGCCCAGTGGACGTCGCAGCAGCGCTGGGAATGGGGCGCGCTGGGGCTGAAGCGGGCGTCGATCGTGTCGCGTGGGGTCCTCGCCGATTGGGTGTCGGGGGCGGTTCGGTCGGCGGTGCCGCGGTCCGCGGTGGCCGACCCGATAGGGGGGGGTGACCCGGCACGATCGAACGTCCCTCAGGAGCCGCCGGTCGTGTCGGGGCGGGTGGTGTTCGCCGGGACCGGATCGCCCGGCTCGGGCACCGTCTGGCTCCTCCCCACCTGGCTCCTTGTGCTCCTCGTCTCGGGCCCCCTCCTGGCGCTCGGGCTGACGATGGTCTACCGCCCCGCCTGGCGCCGGGTGCCGGCGGTCTTTGCGCTGGCGTTGCCGGCAACGCTGGCGGCGGTGGCGTTCCCTGCCATCGCCCCGCTCGTCGTCCAGGCGGCGATCCCGGCATGCCTGCTGTCGTTCCTTGCGGCCCTTCTGCGCCGGGGCGCTGGAGAAGTGGGCGCGACGGTCGCGCCGCCGCGGCCCCTCCCCCTCGACGACTCAACGCGGTTTGCTGGCAACCCATCGCTGATCGTCAATCTCGCCCCGCCGTCGGGGGTCCGGACGGAGTCGCCGGGAAGGGTGTTGCCATGATCCGCCCCCGCGGCGTCGGACTGTGGATGGCGCTTGCGGCGCTGACGATCCCTAGCGCGGCCGCCGAGCCTCCGCCCCCTACGGCTCCCTCCTCCGGCGCTTCGCCCGCGGCAACGATGCCGTTCCACCGCGTCCGGGTTCCGGCGGGGAGGCTCGGGGACGTGCCCCTCGGAGGGCACCGGTTGGTGCCGGTCCCTCTCGAGGAGTTCGAAGCGGCCCTGGCGGCCACCGAGGGGGATCCCGCGGTGACCAACGCGCTGCATTCCGACCACCGATCCGCCAACGTCGTCAGGGAGGCGACCTGCGGCGTCACGCTCGCCCCGGACGGTCGCTTACTCGGCACCTCGACGATCGACCTGACGGCCGACGATCTTCCCGCCGCGATCTCCCTGGGGATGGTGCCGGTCCTTCGGGGCGCCTGGCAGGGGGACGATGCCGGCGGCGAGGTGACCCTTCATGGCGGGGTGAAGGGGCTTGGCTGCATGGCATCGCGTCCGGGGCGCTACCGCTTCGAGTGGGAGCTGCCACCACCGGAGGAGGGGAGCAGGTTCGTCGTGCCGCTCATCCCCGCGCTGCGGACGCACGTCGACCTCGGGCTCCCGGCGGGATCGTCGCCGCTGATCGAAGGAGAGGTCGGTGCGGTGCAGGTCGTGGGTGGGCCCGACGTCGGGCCCGCCGGGGAGGGGATCTGGCGGATCGACGTCGGGCCCCTCGCGGCCCTCGCCTTCACACCGCTGACGGCAAAGGAGTCGCCGCAGCAGTTCGGCTGCTGGCAACGGGCCGCCATCGGGCGTGGGGAGATGCGGGTCACCGCCGTGTTCGTGCCGACGGCGCCGTGGCGGACGGCGCTGCTGGCAGTTGACGCCGATCCGCGTCTGTCGCCAGAGTCGGCGACCATCACCCTTCCCCGGGCCGGGGTCCGTCCTGCCGACATCGGCCCGGGAGCCGTGGCGGGAACGACGGCGGTCCGCCTCCCCGCCGCATCCCTCGGCACCATGGCGCCGGTGACGATCACCGCAGTCGCCCCGTTGCCGGTGCGCGGTGAGGGGGGGGAAAAGCCGGCGGAGTCGGGCGACGGGTGGCTGCCGCTGATGTGGCCGATCGCGGCCGAGTGGGCCGGCGGCGGGATCGTGGTCGACTGCGATCCTGGGCTAGCGCTGGTCGACATCGGTGCCGAGTCGTGCCTGCCGGTGGCGGAGGAAAAGATCGTCGCCTGGCCGATCGTGGCCGGCACGGAGCCGGCGGGGGAACGGGCGCGGGTGTTGTTTGAGGTGCAGGCCCCGCAGGCCCGGGTGCGGGTCGGCGTGGCGTCACGGGGGGCGGAGCTCGACGTCGCCCGGGTGACCACCGTCGACATCGGCCCGGCGGTCGTCACGGGGCGCGCTGCGTGCGATCTCCGCGTCCGCAGGGGTGAGGCGTTCGAGGTCACCGGCCGGGTCGCGCCGGGGTGGTTCATCGATTCCGTCGAGGCTCTCGAGTGGCGTGGCATCGGCGTCGAGCGGACGTCGGCGAGCGCCTCGCTCGACTGGCGGATGGTGCGTGACCTGCGCGGAGACTCACTGCGGATCGGTTTTCCTACCGCCGCGACCCCGCAGCGGGGATTCACGCTCGCGATCGCCGGTCATCGCGCCGGGATCACCACCGAGGTGCCGTTCACCGGCGCCGAGATGGACATGCTCCGCCTCGACGGGGAGACCGCGGGCCAGGCCGTCCTCGCCCTCACCTCACCGCCGGAGACGACGATCGAACTCGATCCCCCGGCACCACCGCCGGCGGCGCCGCCGGAGCGGTTGGCGTTGCTGACGGCCAAGGCCGCCATCCGGGCCTGGATTCCGATCGAGGACGGGGCGATGACGGCTCCGGCCAGCCTGCTCGAGCGCCGGCCCCCGGTCGAGGCCGACACCCGGGTGCGGCTCACGGTCCTCGACGACCGGATCACCGAATCGTTCACCTTCTCCTGCACCCCGGGAGCCTCGGCGCTCGATGCGGTGGTCGTCCATTTTTCCGAGCCGACCGACGACCTCCTCGAGTGGTCGCTCCTTCCCCCCGCCAGCGGGACCCTGGCCGTGCGGCGGATTGATCGTCGTGGCGAGGGCGGGGGGAGCATCGACGAGGGGGAGTCGTGGCTCGTCGAACTGCAACCCCCGGTCCGCGGCAACGTGCGAATCCGGGCTGCACGCGCCATTCCCTTCGGCGGTCCTGTGGCGGTCCCGTTGGCGTGGGTCGACGGCAGCGATCCCCAGCAGGGGGGCGTGGTGATCGTCAACGCCAGCCGTCGTCGGCCACAGATCGTCAACCGC
>Ga0209829_10001445_pt1 | contig 19208 bp, 26 predicted proteins | sample C_140205_EF_Meta_FD_187311 | JGI IMG/M metagenome (GOLD analysis project Ga0209829, IMG submission 187311) | Freshwater microbial communities from Lake Croche, Canada to study carbon cycling - C_140205_EF_MetaG (SPAdes) (version 2) | ecosystem: Environmental > Aquatic > Freshwater > Lake...
GACCACCGGCCCAGGCTACGCGACCAAACGTCAAGAGGCACTTGAAGCAATGGCACAACTGTTGCAGGGTAATCCTCAACTGTGGACTGTGGCCGGTGATCTTTTTGTCAAAAACATGGATTGGCCCGGTGCCCAAGAGATGGCGGCACGGTTTAAGAAAACCATTGATCCTAAATTGCTGCAAGACGGTGATGCAGACCCAGCGTTGCAGGCTGCACAGCAGCAGATGCAGGCGATGGGCCAAGAGATGGAGCAGATGCACCAGATGTTGCAAAACGTGGGCAAGTCCATTGAGATGCAAGACCAAGAGCGCAAGGACTTTGAGGCGCAGGTAAAGGCATACGAGGCAGAAACCAAGCGTATTGCTGCTGTGCAAGCATCAATGTCACCAGAGCAGATTCAAGACATTGTTATGGGCACGGTCCACGGCATGATTACATCGGGAGATTTGGTGGGCGAGATGCCTGGCCGCGAGCAAAATGAAATGATGCCAGAAAGCGCAGAATATGCACCGCAACAAGGAATGCCACCTGAACAAGGAATGCCACAATGAAAGCTGCTGATTTTTTAGGTTTGTTGTTTTTGGCCCGTGATGTGGCGCACAGTGTTCATTTGAACACCCGCAGTTTTTCCAAGCACACGGCGCTTAACATTTTCTATGACCGCATCATTGATGCTGCTGATGACTTTGCCGAAAGTTATCAAGGCCGTCACGGTTTGATTGGCCCAATCACGCTGCACTCGGCCAAGAAAACAACCAACATCATTGAGTTTTTGGAAGACTCACTAAAGCAAATTGAAGATGCCCGGTATGAGGTCGTTGACAGAACCGATATGTCGCTTCAGCAGCTGATTGACAACATCATTGAGATTTATCTGCGTACTCTGTACAAACTTAGGTTCTTGGCATGACCGTAGTCGTTACCCACTCAACACCAGCAGATAGTTCGTTTAGCACTACTGGCGCTACGGCGTGGGATGCAAATCACACGTTGTCTGGCGTGGGTACTATGGCTGGGCAAGATGCGAATGCCGTGGCGATTACGGGTGGGGCGATTGATGGCGCAACAGTGGGCGCGACAACTCCAACAACGGGCGCATTTACATACGCAAGTTTTCCGAGCCAATCGGTAGCCCCAGCAACACCATCAACTGGTTTTACTCAATATGCTGCATCCACGGGAATGTTTTCGTGGAAAGGCACAAACGGTTTTATCCGGCAATTTGACGCATCTGACATAACTGCCGACCGCACATGGGTTCTGCCAAATACCGCAGGAACTATTGCGCTGACTTCCAACCTTGGCACAATTGCATCGCAAAATTCAAATGCAGTAGCAATTACTGGTGGTTCAATTAACAACGCCACAGTGGGCGCAACCACAGCATCCACAGGCGCATTCACCACACTCAGCGCATCATCTACGGTTAGCGGCGCAGGGTTTGATACATACCTTGCAAGCCCACCTGCTATTGGCGGCACTACTGCTGCTGCGGGTACGTTTACTACGTTGACGGCTACAGGTCAAACTAACTTAGGTGGATCTTCATCCGCACCATCGTTTAGGGCAACTGTTGGCGACAATGCACCAAATACAATGTGGATTGAAGCAAAGGGTGCTTCTACTGCTGACGCTGCTGTTTATTTAGGAGTTGGCGGTACTCCAGCAAAACCTTTAATTATTGCAAACAGTGCAAACGCAATTTCTTTTAGAACTACAACAATTGGCGGCACTGCAAACCAACAATTAAACATTGCCCACACAGCCTCTGCTGTTAACTATATACAAGTAACGGGTGCTACAACAGCAAGCAAAGTAGTTGCTATTTCTGCTCAAGGTTCAGACACGGACGTTACTTTGTCTTTATCGCCTAAGGGAGCAGGGACAATTAGATTTGGCACACATACCGGAACTATTTTGACCCCCACGGGCTACATAACAATTACTGATTCTGGCGGTACATCTCGCCGTTTACTCGTAGGATAAACATGGCACTCATCAAAGCAATTGACACCGACTACGGCATTCCAGCTCAATACTGGAACATTGGCGCAGTTCAAGAAGACTTTAAAGGCAAAGGCACTGAAGTGACCTTCTACGGCTACGCCTCAAAAGAAGCCCGTGATGCTGGCAAGCAACCATTGAGCGCAGGCAAAGTTCAGATTGCTGGTGATGAATACGTTGCAGGCGCAGATCGTGCGGCGTTATACTCTATCATCAAGCAAAAGCCTGAATTTGACGGCGCACAAGACGCATGATACCTGGACCATTTTTTGGCGGTGGATTTTTCAGCGGCGGCTTTTTTAAGTCTATCGTGGCGTATGCGGATCAATTGTTGATTAAACTTCGGTCATTTACCGAAAGAAGGAGATTTTAATGGCTATCAACCTTAAAGCAATTACCTCGGTAATGGGCTACCAGCAGATCACAAGTCTGAGTTCTGCAACCCGATTGACCGTTCCACCCAAAGACTTGACCGGCTTGGTTGGCACACCCCGAATTGCCATCATTACCCCAGAAGGTCAAAACGTGCGTTGGCGCGATGACAACGTGGCTCCAACCGCTTCAGTCGGTATGCCGTTGGCATCAGGCGTTACTTTGCAGTACGACGGCGATTTGTCTCAAATCCAGTTTATTGAGACAACATCTGGCGCTAAACTCAACATCACTTACTATTCTTAAGAGGTCAAAATGCAAGTCTCTAACGACACCCCAGCATTGAACTACGTTGAGTATTTCACCAAGCAGTTGCCTGTTGACTTGGCTACTATGGCTGCATTGCGCGATGAGTTGGCCATTCGACAAGGCGCTTTGTCTGCCGCCCAAGATGCAATCACTGACCGCACCAAAGCCGCTGATGAATTGACCAAAGCCAAAAGTGATGCAGATGCCATGCTTGCTCAAGCGCGTCAAACTTTGGATGACGCCAAAGCCTCGGCTGCTGATTCAAAAGCGCAAGCTGATGCTTTAGAAGCCCAAAAAGTTGCCGTCAATGTTGACTTGGTTGCGCGTGAAGCTGATCTTGCCAAACGTGAAAAAGCAGCTGATGCGCTTGATTTGCGCCAGCAAAGTTTGCAAGACAGTCTTGATGCAAAAGAAGCCAAATTGTTTGCTGATCAAGCAGCCCTTGATGCGCGGGTTAAAGCATTCCAAGATAAAGTTGCCGCACTAAGCGCGTAAGGATAAAAACATGGCCGTATTCCTCTCACCCGTGGGCGGCGCTGCGGCCCAGTTTTTTACGAACACTGGCGCCGTACTAACCGGCGGCAAGCTGTACACCTATGCTGCGGGTACAACCACAGCGCAAGCCACATATACAACTAACGCGGGAAACACAGCGCGTACAAATCCAATTATTTTGGATTCTGCTGGGCGCGTGCCGGATGGCGGTGAAATTTGGCTTACTTCATCGCAATACAAGTTTGTTTTAAAAAATTCAACTGATGTGTTGATTGCAACTTGGGACAACATTTTCGGTGCAGGTACTAGCAGTATTCCAATTATTTACAATTCATCTGGGACTGGATCGCAAACAACGTATGCGCTTGGCGGTACTCCAATAAATGAAAACACGACCAATGTATATGTTAATGGAATATACCAGCAAAAAAATACATATTCATTAAGCGGTGCTTCTTTAATTTTTAGCCAAGCACCGCCAGTTACATCAACAATTGAAGTAAATTATTTTTAATGGCCAACAGCAAAATATCAGCACTAACGTCTGCTACCACGCCATTGGCGGGTACGGAGACTTTGCCGATTGTGCAAAGTAGTACAACCAAACAAGTATCTATCGACAATTTAACGGCTGGGCGCACACAGACTTCAAATGGTATCGTGCAAGGTACTGCCGCAACAGGATATAATTTCAGCGCCAATACCCCTCTTGCCGGAAAAACAAGTACGCTTTTAAATTGGTATGAAGAAGGCACTTGGACACCAACAGATACATCTGGAGCTGGACTTACATTTACTGGAGTAGTCGCAAAATATACCCGCATTGGCAGGCAAGTTACGGCAAATTGTCTTTTAACTTTTCCAGCTACAGCTAGTGCTGCGATTACATCTATTAGTTTGCCTTTTTCTTGTCCTGATTATGTAATTGGAATATGCAATGCAACAACAGGAAACGTATACTCAATTGTCACAACAGGCGGCACAGCTAATGCAACAATCAGAAACCTTGCCGTTGCATCTTTGGCAAACTTGAATCTTTCAACAGCCACTATAGCATTTACTATAGTGTATACAGTTACTTAGGATTAAAAATGTCACTTACAAAAGCAAGCTATTCAATGATTACTGGAGCGCCTTACAACGTGCTGGATTACGGGGCAGACCCAACTGGCGCTGCGGATAGCACTGCTGCATTTATTGCTGCAATTGGCGGCTATTCAGAACAACGTGAAATTTATGTCCCAACAGGCGTATATAAAATTGCAAATACACTTGGGCTTGGCATTAACAAAAGAATGTTTGGTGAAGGCTCGGCTCTAACCAAGTTAACTTTTAATTCTTCTGATTTGTTTTGCATTACAGGCGATGCGTTTACACAAATTGAAGGGCTAACAATTCAAAAGATTGTTGCCGCCGCAAGAACAGGCATCGCAAGTTATACCCCAACAACAGCAAACGGCTTTAGAAATGGAATTATTCGTGACGTTGTAATTACTGACTTTGACGTTGGTATTGGAAGCACACAAGGTCTTACTCAAGGCTTGATGTTTAATAATGCGTACGAAAACGTGCGTATCTATAATGCTACTACTGGCGTTCAAATGGGCGCAGGCTCAAACACAAACACTTGGACAAATTGTTCATTTTGGAATTGCGCTACTGCTGTTCAATTAAACAACGTAACATCACAAATTTTTGTGGGTTGTAATTTTGAAAATTCCACAACTTATGATTTTGTTGTGGCGGCTTGTTACAACATTGCTTTTAAAACTTGTTATTTTGAACCGGCAATAGGTGGAACTTTTGACAATTCAACTGGTTCATTTGACACTTGCCATTCAACAGCATTTAAAACTTCAACCACTCAATTTGTTACATATGTAAATAACTCCACAATATCAATAAATGATTTTACTGATTACAATTTTGGTGGGTCAGCAAGCTATGTAACTCAATGGTATGCCCGTAGTGGTGATACAACTGGTTATGCAAGAAAATCAAACGTGCGTGTTCGCACGGGTACAGCAAAAGCTGATGAGTTAGCCGTTGCACCACCATATAACTCTGGAACAGGAACTGCAACAGTTGCAAACGCTGGAACGCAAACGATTGCCACAATGTCAGGAACATCTGGACGTTATGATGTTTATGCAACCATTAGAGCATCTGGCAACACGACTTTGTACGCCTCTTTTGCCACAGCCATTTGGGACACCACTGGCTCAAGAATTGTTGCAAGCAACGGAACAAATGCGGTAATTTCTATATCTGGCGCAAATATTATTGTCACCAACAGCACCGGGTCTTCTCAAACTTTTGATTACGGCTATTTGCGTATTGGCCCATTGTAAGGAACATTATGTTTGAAAAAACAACCGTTGTTGACCGCATTGAGGTATTGGCTGACCACACTGTCGCCGTGCGCTATGTAGTGACTGTCCTTGAAGACGGCAAACCTTTTGCCGATAGCGTCAAAGGCAATTACTTTAAGCCTGGTGATGATTACAGTGGCGAGGATGCCAAAGTGCAGGCGATCTGCTCAACTGTTCACACGCCTGAAGTTATCTCTGCATACTTGGCTGCACAAGCAAAAGAATTTGCCGCATAATAGCGGCATAAACCTTATCGGCCAGGTTGACCGAGGAATCTTAGGATTCATTTAAATGACTGAAGAAGTCCAAGCCCTAGCGAAAGTAGACTCCGCGCCAACCACGGATGTGACGGCCACACCTGAAGTTGCTGAAAGTACGCCGGAAGTAGCTGAACAACAGCCAACCAAGACATTCTCGCAAGAGGAACTTGACGCTGCCATCGGCAAACGCCTCGCAAGAGAGCAACGTAAGTGGGAACGAGAGCAAGCACAACGGTCTGCGGAAACGCAAATTGTGAAAGCTGCACCAACTGCATCCGTTGATCAGTTTGAAAGCCCTGAAGCCTATGCGGAAGCATTGGCATATCAGCGTGCTGAAGAATTGATTGCCAAACGTGAAGCAGCCAAGCAGCAATCGGCTGTTCTTGAGAGTTATCACGATCTTGAGGAAGAAGCGCGGAGTAAGTATGATGACTTTGAACAAGTCGCCTACAACCCCAAACTTCCAGTTACGAATGTGATGGCTGAAACGATCCAGTCTTCGGAGATTGGGCCTGAGTTAGCGTACTATCTCGGCTCTAACCCTAAAGAAGCGGAACGTATCTCACGCATGACGCCCTTGAGCCAGGCGAAAGAGATTGGGAAAATTGAAGCCAAATTGGTTTCAACGCCCCCAGTTAAAAAAACAACTTCTGCACCAGCGCCAATTTCGCCGGTAACTGCACGCTCCTCTGGAGCGCCAGCTTTTGATACTACGGACCCACGGTCTACCAAGACCATGACGGACTCGCAGTGGATTGAAGCTGAACGCAGACGTCAGCTAAAGAAGTGGGAAGCGCAGAACCGCTAACTTCTTTGATTTTTTAAAGGAACTTAAATGTCCAATAGTATCTTAACCATTGACATGATCACACGGAAATCACTCGAAATTCTCGAGAACAACCTTGTGCTCACCCGTAACGTGAACCGCCAGTACGACGATAGCTTCGCTGTCGAAGGTGCAAAAATCGGTTCAACTTTGCGTATCCGTTTGCCCGACCGCGCTTTGGTGACTGACGGTGCCGCCCTGCAAGTTCAGGACGACAACGAACAGTACACCACCTTGACCGTTGCCAGCCAAAAGCACATCGGTGTCAACTTCACATCTGCTGAATTGACCATGCAATTGGATGACTTCGCTGAGCGTGTGTTGAAGCCTCGTATCAGCCAATTGGCCTCCAGCATTGATGCTGATGTTGCCAACGCTTACCTGAACATTGGTAACTCTGTCGGTACTCCTGGCACCACTCCCGCCACTTCTTTGGTGCTGTTGCAAGCCCAGCAGAAGCTGAACGAGAACGCTGCCGTGATGACCCCACGTTACGCTACCGTTAACCCTGCCGCTAACGCTGGTTTGGTTGAGGGCATGAAAGGTTTGTTCAATCCTACCGACACTATCAGCAAGCAGTTTAAAAACGGCATGATGGGTACTGGCGTGTTGGGTTTTGACGAAATCAACATGTCTCAGTCGATCAAGCAGTTCACCACCGGTTCGCGTACAGCCACTGGCGGTACAACTTCTGCTGCCGTGACTGCACAAGGCGCAACTACCATTGCCATCACTGGTGCTGGTAACGCTGGCGTGGTTAAGATTGGTGATGTGTTTACCGTGGCTGATTGCTACGCCGTAAACCCACAGACCCGCGAATCCACCGGTTCGTTGTTCCAATTCGTTGCTACCGCTGCAACAACTTTGGACAGCTCTGGCGCTGGTAACATCACTGTGGCTCCTATCTACACTTCTGCCAATGCTTTGGCAACTGTGGACAGTTTCCCTGGTTCTAGCAAGGCTGTTGTGTTCTATGGTGCCGCAAGCACTCAGTACGCACAGAACTTGGTCTACCACAAGGACGCCATCACTTTTGCAACTGCCGACTTGTTGCTGCCTCAAGGTGTCGATATGGCTGCTCGCGCAGTTCACAACGGTATCAGTTTGCGTGTCGTGCGCCAGTACGATATTAACAACGACCGTATGCCTTGCCGTATTGACGTTTTGTACGGCTACAGCACGATTCGTCCACAAATGGGTGTTCGTCTCTGGGGCTAATTGATTGGGGCTTCGGCCCCTTTCTTCGTATCATCTTTGAAAGGAAATTATCATGGCTACTCTCCCTAACGGCGCAGGCGGTTACCAAATTGGTGACGGCAACCTGACTGAAATGCAAATTAAAACCCAAGCTACCCCAGCTACGGCAACTGTCACGGCAACGCTGACAACTGCTCAATTGCTGAACGGTATTATTTTGGGTACTCCAACAACCACAGCAGCGGCTTACACCTTGCCTTTGGCTACTGATTTAGACGCAGCCTTGTCTAGCGCTAAAGTCAATAGCAGTTTTGACTTTGTTGTGGTTAACACTAACGGCTCTGGCTCTGGTGTGATTACCATCACTACCAATACTGGTTGGTCTATCGGTTCATCTGGCTCACAAGGCTTAATGACTGTGACTACTGCTGGTACATCGCAAATGTATCGTGCGGTAAAAACTGGTGACGGTGCTTGGTCTTTGTATCGCATAGCCTAAACATAAATAGGGACTTCGGTCCCTGTTTTTAAAGGAAACATCATGGCAAATACACAAGCAACTGGCGTTGCGTATGCTGACCCCGAATTCACAACTTGCTATGCAAGTCAAGAAATCGGCTACGCTGCTGGCGCTCAAGGTACTGTGACTCAACTGACAGACAAGTCCACAGGGGTAACTCTGAACAAGTCTGCTGGCCGCATCACAATGAACAACGCGGCTTTGGCTGGCGGTGCCGTAGCGTCGTTTACGTTGACCAATAACTTGATTTCTGCTAACGACACAATCATTGTGTGTGTATCCAGTACCACTACTGGAAGCACCGCTGGAGCGTATACAACTTACGTCTCTAACATGACTGTTGGCTCTGCTTTGATCTCGTTGCGTAATTTGAGTGCAACTTCATACTCTGAAGCTGTCATCATCAATTACGCCATCATCCACGGCGCAAGCTAAATTAAATGGGGGCTAATCACCCCCATTTTTAAATATGGTCATTTATCTCAAACATCCTATTCACGGCGCTAAAGTTGCAACCATGCACTTAGAAGCAGAAGCCGATGAAGAAAACGGTTGGGTGCGCTACAATCCAGATACGCCTTCGGCTCCCGAAGAAGCGGTCAACACACTTGTTGCAAAGCGCAAATACACCCGCAAAGGTGAAACTGAAGGAGTCTGAGCATGGCCACGTATACTTGCGGCGAACAAATCAATCGGGCACTTAGGCTGCTTGGCGTGCTGGCCGAAGGTGAAACACCGTCTGCATCAGTTTCGCAAGATTCGTTGATGGCTCTAAATCAGATGATCGACTCATGGAACACTGAGCGATTGATGATTTTCAATACCATTGACCAAGTGTTTACTTGGCCAGCCGGAGAGATTCAACGTCATCTTGGCCCTAGCGGTGCAAGCATTGGCGGTTTTGATGGCATTCGGCCTATTTTGCTGGACGATGCCACATACTTTAAAGCGCCCAACGGCGTGTCGTATGGCATCAAATTCATTAACCAGCAGCAATATGATGGCATTGCCGTTAAGACAGTTACTTCCACGTATCCACAAGTCATGTGGATCAACATGGAATACCCCAACATTCAGATGACGCTGTATCCTCGTCCTACACAGGATTTGGAATGGCACTTTATCAGCGTACAAGAACTGGACCAGCCTGCTGACTTGTCCACGACCATGTACTACCCACCAGGCTATCTGCGTGCGTTTACGTACAACTTGGCAATGGAAATTGCGCCTGAGTTTGGCGTTGAGCCAAGTCCACAAGTAACGCGCATTGCTATGACCAGCAAGCGCGATTTGAAGCGCATCAACAACCCTGACGATGTGATGGCAATGCCATACGCTATGGTGGCTAACCGCCAACGCTTTAATATTTACGCCGGTAACTACTGATGAAGTCGCCCATCCTCGGTTCGGCCTACGTTGCCCGGTCTGTCAATGCGGCAGACAACCGGATGGTCAATTTGTTTCCAGAGATTATTCCCGAAGGCGGCACAGAGCCAGCGTTTTTAAACCGCGCCCCAGGCTTGAACTTTCTTCAAACCGTGGGTACCGGCCCCATTCGTGCATTGTGGGCGCACCAAACGAATGGCAGCGACTTTTATGTTGTGTCTGGCAGTGAAGTCTATAAACTGACCGGAACAACTGCCACGCCTACCAAGTTGGGTGATGTAACGGGCACTGGCCCCGTGTCAATTGCAGATAACGGTGCGGTTATTTTCTTTGCCTGCAACGGCCCCAGCTACACGTACTACGAGCCAACGGGCGAGTTTAATCAGATTACAGATGCCAATTTCCCTGGCGCTGTGACCGTGGCCTACATCGACAACTTGTTTGTGTTCAATGAACCCAACAGTCAGCGCATTTGGAGCGTGGATACGGTCAATCCAGCCAACGGTGACTACATCTACCCTCTGGTATTTAATGCTCTTGATTTTGCGTCTGCTGACGGCTCTCCTGACGGCGTGGTGGCCATTAACGTGGACCACCGCCAGATGTGGGTGTTTGGTACTGACTCAACAGAAGTTTGGTACAACGCTGGCTTGGCTAACTTTCCGCTGACCAACATCCAAGGCGCGTTTAACGAGATTGGCTGCGTGGCACCTTTTTCTGTCGCCAAGTTGGATAACACTTTGTTTTGGTTGGGCACTGATGCTCGCGGCCAAGGGATTGTTTATCGGGCGCAAGGCTATGCCGCAGCCCGTGTGTCAACGCACGCAATTGAGTACGCTATTGCCCAATATGGCAATATCTCAGATGCGTTGGCTTACACATACCAAGAAGAAGGACACAGCTTTTATGTGCTGACCTTTCCATCAGCTAACGCCACTTGGGTTTACGATGTGGCCACACAAGCATGGCATGATCGTGCGGGTTGGTTGAACGGCGCGTTTACACGCCACCGCAGCAACTGCCAATGTAACTTTGGTGGCAACATCATTGTTGGCGACTTTGAAAACGGCAACATTTACACGTTGGACCTTGGCGTCTATGCCGACAACGGCCAACCCCAAAAATGGTTGCGTTCATGGCGTGCATTGCCGACCGGCCAAAACAATCTCAAACGCACCGCACAGCACACGTTGCAGCTTGAATGCGAGTCCGGTACGGGCCTAAATGATGGCCAAGGTAGTGACCCTGCCGTCATGCTGCGTTTCTCAGACGACGGGGGCCATACATGGTCCAATGAGCATTGGTCTTACATGGGAAAGATTGGCCAATACTACAAGCGCGTCTTTTGGCGGCGTTTGGGTATGACGCTCAAATTGCGCGACCGTGTGTATGAAATCTCGGGCACCGACCCCATCAAAATTAACATTACCGGTGCTGAGTTGATAATTTCAGGCACAAATGCGTAATGACTGCCGCCAATAACCAAATCACCGCGCCCCGTGTTGATTTTTTAGATCAAAACACGGGAAAAATCTCGCGTGAGTGGTACATGTTTTTGTACAACCTGTACACAATTACAGGTTCTGGTTCTGGCATTACAGCAATTCAAAACGGTGGCACAGGTTTAGGCGCGCTGCCAACTGACGGCCAATTGTTAATTGGCGATACCGGCGCGTATAGTTTGCATACGCTAACAGCTGGTCGGGGAATATCAGTTACAAATGGCCCCGGCTCAATATCAATTGCTTCTGTTTTTACAACGCCAGTAACAAAAACTGCTGACTACACAATTGCCGATACCGACACTTGGATCATCAACAACAAAACCGGCTCGGCTATGACGTTGACGTTCCCCGCTGCCTCGGCTTGGGTGGGACGCGAAATTACCGTCAAAAACATGCAAGCTCAGTTGGTTAACTCAGCCTTGGCCAACATTGTCCCAATCGACAGCACAACTGCTGGCACGGCCATCCTCTTGAATGTGATTGGTAATTGGGCGACAATGGTGTCTGACGGCACTAATTGGGTAATCATGCAAGCGGCATCGAACAACAATTTGCTACTGGAGTAATAAATGATTGAACATTACTTCGGCGCTGGCGTATACGCCAAAGAAACGCGCATACCGGCGGGGAATGTTCTTGTGCAACATAAACACAAGTTTGACCATCTATCCATTCTTGCTAGTGGCTCAATTGAATTGATGGTTGATGACGAGCGCAAAATTGTTCATGCGCCAGCCTGTTTGACAATTCAAGCAAACAAGCATCATGGCGTAAAATCGCTTACAGACGTTGTGTGGTATTGCATTCACTCCACCGACTGTACAGATACAAACAAAATTGATGAAGTGTTAATAGTGGCTGGCGATGAAGCGCAAGTCAAAGAACTGGCCCAGTGCCTTCAGGAGTAAATTATGCCTTGGTCATTTATTGTCCCCGCCGCCGCCAGTTTGCTTGGCGCGAGCATGTCATCCAATGCCGCAGAAAACGCCGCGAATACGACTGCTGGCGCTACGGATAAAGCTACGGCACTGCAACGCGAACAATGGTTAGCGCAACAAGAACAACAAAGGCCTTTTCTCGAAGCGGGCGTAACTGCGCTAAATGCGCTGACTCCGTTGGCGACAAATTACACGCCATTCGGCATGAATCAGTTTCAGCAAGACCCTGGATATCAATTCCGACTGCAAGAAGGACTGAAACAATTAGGCCACGCCGCAGGCGCTCGGGGCGGCTTAGTGTCTGGACAGACGCTTAAAGGGGCGCAAGAATACGCACAAAATTTAGCATCTAATGAATACACCAACGCATTCAATCGTTATCAAACCGAGCGTAACGCACGGTTAAATCCACTTCAGTCTTTGGCTGGCGTCGGCCAAACATCAGTTAACCAACTTGGCGCTGCCGGTCAGAATTACGCAAGTTCAGTTGGTAATGCTTTGATCAATCAAGGCGTTAACGCTGGCAACGCAGGCATGGTCGGCGCGAATGCTTACGGTTCAGCTTTGTCAGGTATTGGCAGCGCTTACGGTAGAAGTCCAGTTAGTTTTAGTAGTTTGTACGGGGGTAACTCACCCGGCACTAATATGACTCAACAAGAATACGCGATTGCAAGCGGCGGGTATTAAGGACTAATCATGGCACAACTTAATTTTGGCCTTTTAAACCAAAACCTGCCTGCTGAAATTGCAGGCAGTGTCCAACGCGGTCAAGACGAAGCGTTGCGTAATCAAATGGCTCAACAGCAAGTTAAAACCGCTGCTTTGCAACAAGAATCAGCGCAAATGCAGCTTGAACAAGCAAAGCGCGAACGTGAAGCCTTAGTAAAAATGCAAGAGCAATTTATCGCAAACGGTAAATCGCCGGACATGCGTTTAAATTTTCAAGAAATGGTGAAATCTGGTATCCCACATTTTATGGATATTGGGATTAAAGGTTTGCAAGCCGTAGATCGTCAAGATCGCGTAACTAATATTCTTGGTGGTGGAGCGCCTGTTGCTGCCTCTGCAACGCCGTCTCTGATGCGACAGCCTGTTGCTGCCCCCGCGCCAACTGAAAATGCTTTGGGTACTGGTATGTACGGCATGGCGCCAAGCGCGCCAGTTAATGCTTTAGCCGCTAAACCATCTGGTGCGTATACGCCGGTTACGCCCCGCAATGCGTTGGCGCCTGCAACGCCTGTGGCGGCTGGCACGCCGGTAGCAAATGACATTGAAAACACATATCGCAAGATTGATCAACTTCATGCGATTGGTGAGCATGATCTTGCTAAATCACTTGAACAACGAGTCAAAGATAAATTGCCTCCGACTGCGGTGCAAGAATTTGAGTACGCCAAAAAGAACGGCTACGGCGGTACTTTTGCAGATTTCAAAACATTGCACGCGCCGCGCACTACTGTCAACGTGCCGGTTAATGTCAGCACAGAAAAAAAATACGGCGAACAATTTGCAAGCAAAATGGCAGATACTGACATCGCCAAAATGACTGCTGCGGAAAGAGCGCCTGAGCTGGCCGCGAATGCTGACCGAGTGCTAGACATTCTCAAACAGGGTAACGTGTTTACTGGTTCTGCTGCTGATATTAAACTGAATGTGGCTCGCGCATTCAACGTCGTCGGTGCAAGCAATGACGACAAGATTGCAAACACCGAAGGTCTTATTTCCGGTTTGGCGAAAAACACTTTGGGCGCAGTTAAATCTTCTGGTCTTGGCACTGGTCAAGGTTTTACCGATAAAGACTTGCAATTTTTGCAAGATGCTGAAGGCGGGCGTATTACGCTTAACGCGCAAACATTGCAAAGACTTGCGAGTTTGTCGCGCAAAGCCGCTGAGGGCAGCGCTACTACATGGAACACACGTATCCAGCAAATGCCTAAATCAGCAATTGAAGGCACTGGCCTCTCTACGCAACCTATTCAAGTACCTAAACGTACAGAAGCACCGCCTGCGATGTATGCAGTAAATCCAAAAACAGGCGAGCGCATTCAGTCTACTGACGGCGGCAACACTTGGAAACCAGTAGGAGCTAAGTAATGGCTTTACCACCTGGATTTGAACTTGAACAACCTGCGTCTCGGTCCACCGGCGTAAAGTTGCCGCCTGGGTTTGAAATCGAAAGTGGCGGCGGTGTCCCTGGCCCGCGCCGCGCTTGGTCAGATGTTCCTGGCGAAGCACTTGCCAATTTAATGCCAAGCGCGCAAAACTTGGTTGGTGGTTTGTACGAAGCCGTCACAAGCCCAGTTCAAACGGTCAAAGGTTTGCTGGACATCGGTGCTGGTACGCTGCAAAACGTGTTGCCTAAAAAAGTTGTTGATTTTGTCAACCAGTTTGATGCCAATCCTCAAGCCGCGCAGCGCGCGGTACAAGCAGCAAACGCTGTGGGCGGCATGTACAAAGACCGATACGGCAGTATTGAAGGCATTAAAAACACTTTTGCGACTGATCCTGTCGGCGCTGCTGCTGATTTGTCTGCGCTTCTTTCTGGTGGTGCAACAGTCACTAGCCGCGCCGCGCCCGCCGCGTCTAAAGCACTTTCTACCGCAGCAACATACACTAATCCTGTTGCTCCTATCGTCACGGCTGCGGGATATGGCACGGCATTGACCAGCAAAGCGATTGGCAATGCTATGGATGCTATGCAAGGTCAACGTCCTGCTGTTCGTGCAGGCAATATTATTCGCAATGCTTTGACTGAAGAAGGTCGCGCACCACAAAATCTGTTGGCCGCACAAGCCGCGCTTCAGAACGCGCCTCCAACTGCCACTGTTCGACAAGCCTTGTCGGATGTGATGTCACCACAAGCGCAGTATTTGGGTCAAATGGTTGAGGCCAGAACCGCGCCTGGTGCAGCTGAGTCTGTACGTGAAGCACAACAAGCCGCCCGAAGGGCAAATCTGCAAGCTGAGACCCCTGATTTGGCGGCGGCTGAAGCCATACGCGCAGGCACAGCAAAACAATTATATGGCATCGCCGATGAAGCGCTGTTGCCTGGCCGCGAGCGTCAATTTAAGCCAGTTCAAACAGGGACGACGCAAAGCGGTGTGCCAATGATTGATCCAATCACAGGCCAACCAAAAATGACGTCTGTTGCGATATCTACAAAAGCTGCGCCGTTGTCTACTGAAATGCGGCAAACGCGAGTAGAGATAGGCCGCGATTCTTTTAATCAGCCTATTTATGAAACACGAACGACGCCCGTATCTGTTTCCGCAACAGAAGCAGCGCAAACAAGTGATTTTTTAACAAACACACCTAAACTGACGCAAGACGTATCTATTGGTGGTCAGCCGATGTATAAGCAAGTGCTTGCAGGCTATAAATACGACCCGCAATTAGCCAAATTAATGGATCGCCCCGCAATTCAAGCCGCGTTTGACTCTGCGGCCACGATTGCGGCGAATAAAGGCGTTCCGATGTTTACGGACAACGGCCAGCTTACTGGACGCGGGGCGCATTTGGTTAAGCTCGCTATAGACGACGCTATCAACCCTACGCCAGGAACGCCAATTGCTCGCAATGCGGCTGACGCTTTGCGGGGTGCAAAATCAGAATATCTTGGTTGGGTTGAAAATAAAGTCCCCGCGTATAAAACAGCGCGGGAAACTTTTAAGACGCAAAGTGAACCCGTTAACCAAGCGCAAGTATTAAATGCTATGCAAGAAGTACTTGCCGCGCCTTTGGGTGTTGGCGAACGTGCTGGCGCATTTATGACCGCGATGGGCCGCGGCGAGCAAGCCCTGCTTAAAAAAGCAACGGGCGAGCCACGCTACACTGAATTAAGTCAAGTATTGACGCCTAGTCAAATGAAAGTGGTCGGCGAAGTTGAATCAGAACTGATGCGCGACGCGCGTGTAGCGTCGCAAACTAAAGCTGGCGCTGAGGCCATGAAAATCATTATGGACTCTAACAAGTCCAAAGTTCGATTGCCTGACTTTATGAGCGTCAAAGTGACGTTGGCTAATCAGATGCTTAAAATTTTAGAAGGCCGACTTAATCAAAAGGTCATGGGCGAATTGGAAAACGGCTTTAAATCCGGCACTAGTTTTGTTGACCTGATGAAAAAAGTCCCCGCGTCTGAGCGCATCGAAGTGCTGCGGGCGCTTGGCCAAGCAAAAGATCAATTAAGCCCCACTAAATTAAATGCTTTGGGCTTATCAGCAAACGCGCTTGCCCCTCAATCCAAAAATCAAAACGCATTGGCACAATAATGGAAACCCAACAACTTTTCAACATCGCCCTTGGCTTGGCTGCTTTTCTTGGCGGTTGGGTGCTGAACAACATTACCAAGGCCATTGAACGTTTAGATTTGGACGTAAGGGCATTGCCCACCACTTATGTTTCCAAAGATGATTACCGCCGCGACATTGATGACATTAAAGAAATGTTGGCTAAGATATTTGATAAGCTAGACACTAAAGCCGACAAATGAGCCTTGATCCAGTATCAGCTTTGTTAAATGTTGGCGGCAAAGTCATCGACAGGCTTTGGCCAGATCCCGCGCAGGCAGCAAGCGCTAAGTTGGAACTTATAAAACTGCAACAATCTGGTGAATTGGCCGCTATGGCTGGGCAGTTGGAAATCAATAAAGTTGAGGCGGCCAGCACCTCAGTATTTGTTAGCGGCTGGCGGCCCTTTATCGGTTGGGTTTGCGGCGCGGCTTGCGCTTGGAACTGGATTGGATTAAAGATTGCTTTATTTGCGGCTGCATATTTTGAACATCCTTTAAATTTAACCCCAGCCGATCTATCTGAAATGACGCCTGTGTTGATGGGTATGCTTGGTATTGGTGGCTTACGAACAATTGAAAAGCTAAATGGTGTCGCCAGAACATGAGAGCAAATTACATTGAATCTTTGCAAGCCGTCCTTGTCCATGAGGGCGGTTTTGTAAACAATCCAAAAGACCCAGGCGGAATGACTAACCTTGGTTGCACTAAAGCAACATGGGAAGAATATTGCGGCAAGCCTGTTGATGAAAAAACTATGCGGGGTTTGACAGTTATTGATGTCATGCCGCTGTACAAGACCAAATATTGGGACAAAGTTTGCGCTGATGATATGCCTATGGGTATTGATTATGTTGTGTTTGATGCAGCAATCAATTCAGGCCCAGGCCGCGCCGCCAAGTGGTTGCAATCATGCGTAGGCGTTGAAGCTGATGGCAGTATTGGCCCCAAAACTTTGACTGCAATAAAAGCTAAAGACCCAAAGCAACTCATAAACGACTATTGCGCTCACCGTTTGGATTACCTTAAAGCACTTCCAACTTGGGGTACTTTTGGCAAAGGCTGGGAGCGCCGTGTTAAAGAAGTAAATCAAAAAGGTCTGGAATTGTCACAAAAGGTTCTTACTGTCGCCGTCTAATGCGACCATGCTAAAGCGTGTAGACATTCGCAAACAATCCATTCAGGATAAGTTGTCGGCACTTCAAAAGATTTGTTTGCCGTATGACAGGCCGTATGACACAAATTATGGATGTTGGTGGATTGCTACTAAGAATGGCATGGATATTGGTTTTGCGGGGCTTGTTCGCAGTGTGTCTTGGACCGATTGCGGTTATCTGTGCAGGGCAGGTGTTGTTCCTTCTGCTCGTGGACAGGGATTACAGAAAAAGTTTATTTACGTCCGAATCCGACAGGCAAAAGCTCTTGGGTGGAAGTGGCTTGTAACCGATACTCGTCTTAACCCTGCGTCTGCTAACAGTCTGATTTCATGTGGGTTCAAAATGTTTGAACCTTCTAACCCGTGGGGTTGCAAAGATACCCTTTATTGGCGAAAGAAGTTGTAATGGGCAATACCGACCAGCAGGTGATTAGCGCAATTGAGAACAGCTCCTCAATCCGAGAGGCCAGTAAAGTGTTGGGTGTAAGTGAATCCGGTCTTAACAGGCGGCGTAGAAAGATTGAACACAAATTAAAGATTGCTATTAAAGCGCCTCAAGACAAAGAGCAATATAAGCATCTTCAAATAGCACACGTTCACCCGCAACAAAAGAACCTTGGCATCCTAAACGGCACAGTGATTGTTTTTAGTGACGCTCACTTCTGGCCTGGGATTTACAGCACAGCTTTTAAAGGTTTGTTGTGGGCCATAAAAGAACTCAAACCCAATGCAGTGATCGCCAACGGTGACATTTTTGACGGGGCTGGCATTTCTCGTCATCCGCGAATTGGCTGGGCTAAAGCGCCAAGCGTCATAGAAGAACTTAAGGCTTGTACGATCTGTATGGGCGAGATCGAGGAAACCGCCAAAAAAGCTCGTCACAACGTCAAGCTGATGTGGCCCTTGGGCAATCACGATGCTCGGTTTGAAACCTTCTTGGCCGCTAACGCGCCGCAGTATGAGCATGTTAAGGGCTTCACTCTCAAAGACCATTTCCCAGATTGGGAGCCTTGCTGGTCAGTGTGGATCAATGAAGGAACAATTGTTAAGCATCGCTTTAAAGGTGGCATTCACGCCACCCACAACAACGCAATTTGGTCGGGCAAGAACATCATTACAGGCCACCTACACAGCCTAAAGGTTACGCCTTTTTCGGATTACAACGGGGTGCGCTATGGTATTGATACGGGTACGCTTGCAGAGCCCTACGGACCACAGTTTGAAGACTATACCGAGCAAGGGCCACTCAACTGGCGCAGTGGCTTTGCGGTGTTGACATTTGTTAATGGCCAATTGTTGCTGCCTGAACTTATAACGACGCACGGCCCCAATTCCATAGAATTTCGAGGCCGTGTGATTAAAGTAGTCGATTAAGCAGCCTCTGCTTCTTCTTCCTCTTCAGCTTCGTCCTCTTCAGACTCTTCCAAGTCTTCAAAGGCAACGCCTTCCCAGTTGCCAATCCAACCTTCGGCTTCTTGAAACTCAACAAACTCTTTAATAACTTCAATAATGTCAAAGTCGGCAGTTTCGACAGTCAGCTTGCCGTTGCCCAGCCAGCCCAATTCAATTTCCAATTTGTAC
>Ga0209829_10001448_pt1 | contig 19203 bp, 28 predicted proteins | sample C_140205_EF_Meta_FD_187311 | JGI IMG/M metagenome (GOLD analysis project Ga0209829, IMG submission 187311) | Freshwater microbial communities from Lake Croche, Canada to study carbon cycling - C_140205_EF_MetaG (SPAdes) (version 2) | ecosystem: Environmental > Aquatic > Freshwater > Lake...
TTATCTCGCAACTCGCTAATAGTTTGCTGACCACTTTTCTGATAAAAATCCTCTCCGTTTGAATATGTTCTTGCTTTTTCAATCAACCCACTCTCTTTTTGTATCTGTGTTGCTACTTTAGGAGTTGGTTTTGCGTCTTGAGCAGCTTTTAAATGAGGTACTTCTTCGCTATGAGTAATACCGTAAGTCTTATTGGCTTCGGCTCTGGTGATAAGTTTTCCGTCTTTAGTTTTGAAAAGTCCGTCAGCTTCTTTGTTTTTTAAAAGGTCAGCTTGCTCTGCCTTAGGAGCTTTTGAGATTGCTTCTGCGTGACTTGCTCCTTCGTAAACTTTTCCATTTTTACCTTCAATAACTGCAGATTTTATTTCAGACGCTGGCTTTACTTTTCCGCTTAATTCCTTGACTAAAAGTTCTGCGTCTGATTTTTTTGTTGCGTTTATAATTCTATCAATAATTTCAGGAGTTGCTTTTTGTCCTGCTTTTTGTAAAATACTTTTTGCCTCTTTTGCGGTGGTAGCTTTTAAAATTTGTTCTGTTGCTTTTCCCTCTCCACCTAAAGCAAAATCCAAGCCAACCTCTGCAACTCCTCCAGCAAGTCCAAGTGCGATTGCTTGAGTTTTTGAAAGTCCTTGTTCTTTTCCAAATTTTTCTATTGCTTTTTGGTCTTGAGTATATGAAGTTATTGGCTCATTCCCAACTAAAAACTTTTCTACTTTTGTTTGTGGGGTATATGTTCCACTTGTTTTTCCCCCTGCTTCTCCTAGCGTTTCAATAGCCTTAATAGATTGAGTTATTGGAAGTCTAGCTGTTCCTACTGCCAACTCTTTTACACCTTTCCCAATTGCACCAGCGACTGTTTTTGTTGCTTGTGGAATTTCTTTAACAACTTCTTTTGGGTGTTGCATTAAAAAACTAGCACTTTCACCTAAAAATGATTTAACCTTATTAACTCCACTAGCAACTTTTTCAGTTAATGATTGCTGTTGAGATTTTTGTGGTGTTTGTGGCTGTTGTGGTGCTTGAGGAGTAAGCATTTTTTGAAGTGCATTTTGTTGAAGTCCTAAAGGATTGCTTGGCTGGGTAACTGCTTTGACATCTTGTTGAACACCTTGAATACGGCTAGCATAGGTCTGTGCTGGTTTTGATACTGGTTTTGATACTGGCTTAGTTATTTTTCCAGTATTGTAGTTTAAAGTACCACCAGTTTTTCTGGCTTCAAATTCCCTACTGCTTTCGCCTTTTTTGCGAACTGCGTTTAGTTGTGATTGAAGATTAGCCATGATTTTTTATATTAAACATTCTCCCATTTACCATTTACCCATTGTTTTGTTATTTTTCGTCTTGGGTTGTCTGGGTCTGTTACAGTAATAGTCTTTGGTGCTGCTGGTGCTGCTGGTGCTTTTTTCTTTGAAGCTGCAGCAATTTGAGCTTTCTGAATATCAGTAGCTGATTTCATTTTTTGCACAGTCTGAGCTGATTTCAAGGCTTGTGCTTTATCAAATGCAGTCTGCCCTGCTGTAAATTTATCTTGCACATATCCTAATCCCTTTTCTGCTCCTGAAAGTGCTGTTTGACGTGATTGTTGCATTAGGGCTAAACGCTCTCTAAGAGGAACTTGTGCTGCCTCTGCTTGCCCCGAAATTGCTGCTGCCTGACCTGTTTGAAATCCCATAGCAACTGGGTTAAGTCGTGGGTCTTGTGCTTGAGCTGTTCCTAGTGCTGCTGAACTGGTGAGATTTCCCATTTGTGTACTAAGTCCAGTTTCCTCTGCTGTTGGTCCTGAAAGTCCTTGAATTTGACCTTGTAGAGCTTCTATCTGAGAAGATAGTGCCTTGTCTTTGTAAGTTCCTGAGTCTTTTTTAGAAGTTTTTTTGCTTGATTTTTTTGCCATATTATTATATTATTTTAGTTATTATTTAAAAACCCTCCGTCTCTAATGAATTAAAAAATACTGTTGTAAAAACTTTTGTTAGAGGAAAATAGTCAATGTTAATATTGCTATTATATATAGTTATAATATAATTTCCTCCTGATACAATACATTCCCAATTCACGCTTACACCATTCCATGAGGAAACATCTATAAAGCTTGGGTCAGGACTACCAGTATCTAACATATTAACTAATATTCCTATAAGACCACCGTTCTGTTTTATCGTATATGTTGTACTTCCAGTAGTTGATGTAGTTGAAAATACTTTAGTAAAAACTCCATTATATCCATATGTTGTGTCTATAAATTGCGTAGCCTTTATGACCCCGTTTGAATCAATTTTCCAACCTTTCGCATTAATTTCATCAAAATTTCCACTTTCAATATTTCCACTTTGAATTCTCATCACATCTGCATAGTTTGTTAAAGTAGACAAAACTAACTGACGGATAGCGTCTTTTTGTTCTTGGTTGAAAATGTTTGGTAGTGGGGTTTCTGTTGCCATAATTATAACCTAATTGTTATTTTCGTCAAGGTAAAATTCATAGACTATTTCTAAACTTGGTAAAACTGGACACGCAACTGTTCCTGCAAAATTTAGTTCTAGTAAAAAATCATTTTGTCCTTCTGCTCCAACGAGTTCTGGTTGTTTATAAATCACTTTTCTTCCTGAATAATTTGTTGAATTTATCTCATTTAAGGTTACTGATGAGTTTAAATCGTCAAAATACAGTTTCGGTGTGATTGACATTCCACTTGCAAGCGTTGTTCCAAGTGGTATTCGTATCTCTTTAATGAAAAACTTTGCACCTACATCGAAAAAATTGCTTCTAAAAACACAATTATAAGTGCTTGGGTCTGTTGCTAACTTATCTACACCCTGTCCACTGTCATTCTTCCAAGCAACTAAAACTCTCTTTGTGTTGCTAGCTGTCTGTTGTGAGCGTAAAATTGCCGTTACAATAGGGTTTGTACCTGTTGAGGTAGTATTTAATACATTATGCAAAACCTTTGGTACAGCGTCGATTTTAGAGCCGTAGGCATAAACTGAAGCTGATGATATTGGATTTACTGTTGAAGTTCCCCAACATAGACGATTTCCCATTGACGACACTGCTCCTAAAAATGGCGGTGTTCCCTCTTCTTGATAGATGATTTCTGAAACTCCGTCTCCACCTATATATTTTGAAATTCTAGTACCACTGACTGAATTTCCTGACCAAATATAAAGGTCGCCGTTTATGTTAAGCATTGCGGTGCATAGTGGGTCTGGGAGCATTATTGGACCTCGGTAGAAAGTTGTAGCTGTTGGATTCCATAGAAATAACGCCGATCGTCCTTGGTCAACACTTCCCGAAGTTGTTTGGATTGCACTTACTATGATGTCTGTTGCATAACTCTCAATCGCTGTGGGCATCCATCCAAAAGGAAGGATTAAAGCACCATAAGCACTTCCGTCATTGGTATCTCCCTCGTAAGTAGTCTTTTTTGTACGTATTTTATGAATATATCCCATTCCAGAAACAAAGTCTCCGAAGTACAGAAAATTGTCTCCGTGAACGTGCATTGGGTGATTTGGCAAAGAAACTCCATTTATTGATGGATATGTTGTATCAGTAAGTGCTGATAAGGAAAGACTTGTAAAATATGAATCAGTAAGTGTTGGAGAACTATTAAGTGGCCCGTATCTAGAAACATTAGTAGGAGTCGCGAAATAAAGATAGTTGTTATAGTATTTCATTCCATTGCCTGCTCCTCCTGAGGGAGTTCCAACTAACGTCTCATTTGCAAGGTTTAAGTCGTAACTTATGACTTTTCCGTCTGAACAATAAGCATATACCTTTTCGTCCTTTGAATTAGTTGTTAAGAACTTAACATTCCCAGTCAAAGCACCATCGCTAAATTTCTGATAAGCAACTGGGATAATAGCACCAGAAGTTTTTCCATTTCCAATCACAAAGTCTGGGTCAATTCCTATAGATGAGTGGTAAGAATTAGTACTAGGTGAATATTGCACCGATGAAAAACCTCCCAAAATAGAGTTTACATAAACTGTTCTATAATTTTTTGGTAATGTTGCCATTATAGTGTAATGAATAGATTTGCATTAGCTTGGATACCTCCACGTTGTCCATAATCAATCACTGGCGAGGTTACTTTCTTATCGTTATCAATCCTCATTTTTGCCAATCCCTCTGCGTAGAAGCCTTTATATTCGCTTGCTCTATTGACATCTGGCTGAATTGAGGTGTAGTAAACTGAAACTGCCTTATACACTGGAACGACTTGAAAGTCTGATGGAATAAGGGAGGTCTGACCAATAACATAAGCACACGAACCAGCGGAAATGTTTTGACCTCCGTAAGCGTTTACAATATTTAATGTAGTGTTTGAAGTTACTGAATCAATTTGATACCATACTCCGTCTCCTGTGTTGTTTGAAAGACTATCTGCAATTTTAATCCACATTCCATTCATTTTTGAAGTCCAAGTTGTTCCTACTCCAATAACTTGAGCCAACCCAGTTGTAACATAGGAGATAGTTCCTGTCGTATAATCTGAGAGAGAAAAATCTTTTCGATTTAGTTCATAAGATACTTTTAAAATATTTCCATTTGTTGAGGGTGTTGGCCATAATCCTATTTGTCCCTCGGTAACATAAAACCATTCAGGAATATCAGAGAGAACTGCTGTCGTTTCGTTTAAAGTGTTCCATTCGTCCCTGCTTGCAATTGGTCTAGCATTGTATTGAGTTGAACCTATAACAACGGTAACGCTCTTTACTGTGTCCAAATCGAAAGGCATACCGTAATATTGTTGACTTGCCACTGTTGGAGTTGTTTTTGTGATTTCTAGGAAGTCCCAATTTTCAATAGCAAGAACCTCTGCATCAGCGTTGTTGATGAGAGTTGCACCAAGTTCAGCGTTTTTAGTGCTGGTGTTGTTGGTGAGTGTTTGAAATAAATTGATTGAATTTGTGAAAGTTAGCATTTTTTTATGTTATTTATTTATTCCTACCTAATAATATTGAGTATAGTTTGTGAGGGGTTATAACTCGGCTGATGCCGTCCAACTCGAAGCCCACCAGCCATTTGATGCTGTTGCTGATGACGTCCTTCTACTCAAGTAATAGCCAGTGTCCACAGTTGTTGTGACCCCTGGCGTTGTTCCAAAATTTGAAACTCCCAAGTTAGTGTCGACTACTGTCGGTGCAACCCTCTTGGTGACCTTGAAAATGACAGAATATAAATGTTCAATAGTGGTGGTTATATTACCAAATGCTGCGTAGAAAAAACCTGTTTCATAATATCTCTGACACGCTCTCAATTCTTCTTCATAACTCTTAGGTTGAAATGGAAGAGCTACTGTTCCCGAATTAACAATAACTTTTCCAAGTGTTCCAGTATTAAATTCAACAGACATAACTGTTCCTGCTGTTTGAGTTGTAATGGCAATGGGGCTTGAAGCATAAGAACCCGATGGTGTCGCTGAATTTATTCCGACTCTTGCTTGTGCTGTTCCTGTCCAAGAAAGCATCATGTTTCCACCGACAACATTTTTATCTTCAATCACTTGTATTAAAGATTTTCCCGATGCGATTGTTATTTGGGTAGAAGAAGCAAGTTGCGTAAAAGTATAATCTCCTCCTGATGCTCCAGCTTTCCATCTATCGTGTCCGTAAGCTCCTACCGCTAAAGTTGCACCCGAAACATAAACACGTTGATTGACGACAAAGTTTCCATTCATAATAGCTTGGCGAGCCATACCATAATTAGTAGATACATCCTGTTGAACTGTTGCTAAAGTAGTTTTTGTATCCGCATAAGTCTTTACTGCTTTTTGAGAAGGTATTTTAGTATCTGAATTAGCGGCGAGAGTTCCGTCTGTGTCAATGATACTTGAAATAGCAACTTTTTTAGTTGTTCCCGTAGCTGCTTGAGTAGTATCTAGGACATCAACAATAGGGAGATAATCTCCACTTGATAATGCTGATAGTGTAGTTAAACCTGTTATTTTTGAATCTGCCATATTATTTAGTCCAGATAGTTCCTGTTTGAGTTGGTTTTTTTGTCCAAACAGTTCCTTCTATTATTGGTACTTTAATCCAAATTAAACTTCCTTTGTTTGTTTCAATTAAAATTTTAAAATTATCTTCTTGAAGTATATTAAAGCCGTCTTCTTGTAATAAATCAAACAATTCATACTCTGGCAATGGTTTTGATTTTGTTATTTCTGTCCATCTTGGAACATAAATTACAACTATTCCATCTATTGTGCTTGTTTTAGTTCTACTTTCTGCGATGAATCCATCTATTGTGTGTGCATTCGTGCTAGTATTTAAAATTATACCATCAATAGAATAGCTTTTTGTGTTTATTTCATTTACTATTGCGTCGATTGTACTTGTTTTTGTGCTAGTACTTAATACTATACCATCTATCGTGGATGTCGATAGCGTCCTTATGGCAACATATCCGCTAATAGTATAGGTAGATGTACCAGTCCTCAAAACTATTGCGTCTATCGTGCTTGTTTTAGTTATTCTTTCTGCAATAAATCCATCTACTGTACTTGTTTTAGTATATGTTGCTTTAACAATACCGTCTATTGTGGATGTTTTTGTGTTGATCTCTTTGACAATACCGTTGATAGTAACAGATACTGAACTTAATTCAGTTGCTATAATACCTGCTCCGTCCTCTTGAAGTATATTAAAACCGTCTTCTTGTAATAGACTATTTAACATAATTCGCAAGGTACAAGTTGGATGTCGTCTCTTGCGTCATCAAATTCAACGTGTCCGTCATCATAAACATAGCATATACTCTTGACAGATTTTCCATTTATGTTTGAATGCCAACCTATCAAATAGACTAATCCTTTGATAGAACCATCCACATTTAAAAATGTTCTGCGTCTAAAAATCAATTTCCTTTCCTTATCAAAGAACGCTTTAAAAAAAACCTTATCATCTTTCAATAGAATAAATTCTTTTAATTCGTTTCTATCTATCTTTTCAGTGTTTCCTAGTGCTTCTTCTGTGTGTTCTGAATTGTCGTTGTAGATTGCTTTCCACTTCATTGCATTGAAATGTTAATTTTTATAATCTCTCTAAATAATTTTATGTATTTCTCTTCATTCCTAGAAACTCTACCATGGCATGAATTGCATAAAGTTATTCCGTTCGATTGTTCAAATCTTAATTCATCATTTTTTATCCAGTTAATTATATGATGGGAAATTAAGTTATGCTTATTTTTAGAATTGCATAACTGACAAGTAAAACAATCCCTTTCTTTAACTTTTATCCTCCATTCCTTCATTTCTTTTGAATGTCCTCCCTTTAATGTTCTTTTTTCTCTCCCTCCTTGCCAGTTTCCATTATTTTCTCCAAAACATCCACCACCATAATTTGGATTTTTATCTCCACTTATATCTCTAAACTCATGGGCTTCTTTCAACGAACGAATCTTAACTCCTGCTCTCTTCAATGTTCCTCCTATCACCGTATGCGATGTATTGTATTCCTTAGCTAACTTCATTGTTGATATTCCAGAATTATATTTTTCTATTAATTCTGATGGGTCTTCAAATGTCTTTTTGCTCATACTATTGATATTATTTATTAATATCTTTAGTATATATTCATATCTACATGTTGTCAATATATATACAATATCCTATGTTTCGTCATATCTCCAGGTCAAAGTTTCTGCCGCCAATGTTCCAGCAACTGCTGTTGTTCCAACTACTGCTTGGATAAGAACATAGTCTGATATTTTTCCTGTGCTTGGATTGCTCAATGTTCCCGTAACTGATAGGGGAGACGCTGATGTCAATGTTGAAGCGTCTGCTCCTCCTGTCATTTGAGCACCTGTTGTGTTTGGAGTTCCCGTAGCTTGAGTATAGGTATTTATAGTCTTAGCTTGAATAGTTACCCCGGTCCAACCAATAGTACCGTCTGTGTACCATTTAATATTGTTAATAGTTCCGGTTGGGGTAGTGTCAGCATTGATATAAAAACTCTTTACATAAGAATAATTGCTACCTGCTGCAGGTCTAACCAATGGGCTAACTACACCAGGAGTTACCAAATCATCAGTACAGAATCTTGACGCTGTTACTGTTGTTGGTGTTCCCGATGAAGCTCCGTTTACTTCTTTTACTGATAATGTTGCTGCCATATTAGTTTTGATTTAATACATTATAAGCGTTGTATATCTTGGACTTGTTCCAGTAATAGTAACAGTTCCCTGAAATACAGCACCGTCTGATTGAGCATAAGAACCACCTAGACCATCTTCATTTCCTGTACCACCTTTTACAACTACGTGAAAAACTGTTGTGCTAGCTGTTCCTCCCATATTGATAAACAATGGATTAGTACCTAGATTTTGTATCATCCAACCTCTTTTCTCACCTGAAGCAATTGCTGTTGCTGTTGCAATTATTGCAGGAGTATTAGTTGTGTTTACTGGGCTAATTGAACGCCTCATAATTTTGTATTTCCTGTTTGCTTTTAACAATAAAGTTTGTTAGGGATTGCTTCTTTTCTTCGAGGTCTTTGATTTCTTGAAGCATTCCTTTTCTCTTATCGTTAATCTCAAGACAGAATTTGTTATATTCTTCTTCTAATAGATATTTTGATTTAATTAAAATATCTCGTTGGTTATTAAATTTCTTTATTTCTTCTAATATTCTATCTCTTCTTTCGTATAAATCTTTTGTTTCCAGTGCCTTTTCTACTTCTGTTATGCTTCTTAACTGGCGTGGATTTAAAAGTTGCATTATATTACGTCACTAAATTTAACATCTGATGTTACTTTCTTTGGTCGACCACCTTTGTTTTTTACTGGCTCAACTGGCTCAACTGGCTCAACTTCTTCAACAACTTCATTAAGTGCTTTGACCTGAGCTTCTAATTCTGATTTAACTTCGATAGCATCTCCAATGTAACATTTATCAAGATATTGTTTACGGGCAAACACACTGTTTGTTTCTGTTGTTTTTCCCTCTTTGAACATTTCTCTTGTTACTAAGTGATGTGCCAAGTGGTCCGCTAGAAAGCCGGGGAGCATCATTGACTGACCTGATTTGACTTCGTAAGCTACTTTATCCCAATAACCCGTAAAGTCCTCTGTTGAAAAATTGTAAAATTTCTTTGCTGATTGCATATTTTTTTTTGGCATGGCTCATTTATAGCACGCCTGTTAAGCCTTGGATGAGAGGCTAATTAAGCATCCAATGGGGGTTTTAAAGAGACCCCCATAACTCTTACTGAATCAGCCAAGTATCAAATTGATAAGGGCATACTCACCAGTGATGCTAGTACCCATATTGTGTCCAATTATTTGAGTTCCTGCGATTGCTGGAGCTAGTGAGCCAGAAGTTCCACCAGTCAAAAGACCGACAGATTTACCAGCTACACCAGTACCTGTAAATAGAGCGGAAACTGGACCATAAGTCTGAATCCAACCATATTCACCGATATTGATAACTGATACTGCTACACCTACTGCATTTCCTGTTGCTGTTCCTGGGTCTACTACGATTCCAGCGTAAGGGCTAGGAAGGAAAATAACTTTAGATGAAGCTGTAAGTGCTACACGGATAGGGTCTTCAAGAGTGATAACCATACCTGCTGCACCTGAAACTGCTGTGTTTGATTTAATCTTGTAAAGTTGTCCTGGTCCAGGAGTAACATTTACTGATAGATAACCACCCTGCAAAACATTTGCTGCTAGAGTAATGCTGTTTGTTAGGGTGATTTGAGTTGCTCCAAGAGCTGTGATACCTACTGAATGACCACCTGAAAGTGTTTCATTTGTTGTATCTTCAGCTGGTGATTGATACACCTTTCCTGGAACTGTTGCTGCTGCACCTACTTTCACATATCGGAAAGCTCTTCCATCAGAAGTTTCAACCTTTGTTCCCAATGGAAGACTCTGGTTGGCAGAACTAGTGTATAGGTCCTGTCCAACTGCCTGTGTTGGTCCTGTTAATGTTGACATAGTTTTTGTTATTTATTGATTAAGCTGCTGTTGTTACTGCTGTCCAAGTTGTTGCTCCGTCTGTGTTTACATACATACGAGTAGAAGATGAACTTCCTGTTGTATTGATATATAGAGAACCTTTTGAAGCTGTCATACTAGGAACTCCTGCGTCTGCCATGATACTAATACCAAGAGAAGCAACCGCTGGAATATAATTTTTCAAGTCTAAAGACATATTATTATTAGATTAAAAAATTAAATTGTTGTAATTCCAGTCAAAACACCATTTCGTTTTGGGTTTGTGCAAATGAAATCTCCACCAAGGTAGAAATGTCCAACCAAAGCTGCAGAATTTTGAGCTTTAATCCAACCACTCCATTTAAATCCAAGACCTTCAACTGCTGAATAGTTGTTTCCTTTAATATCTTGTAGTTTGATTCGAACTGGCTCAACACCTGTTTTAGCCTCAACTGCATAGAAATCAATAGTATCCTCATTGATGAAGTATAGTTTTCCATCTGGGCATTTCTCATCAGCAAGAATAGGGAATCCTTTGTAGAACAAAGTTGTGTAACCAGTTCCACCAGTCAATCCACCTTTCATTACAGAAGCATCCTTATAGATTTGTTCCTGGGGTGTCAATAGTTGTTCATATAGAGCGAAAATAGCTTCAGTTGTCAATCCTAGAGTAGGTTTTTGAGAACCAGAAGTTACTGCAAAATACAAAGTAGCCATTTTAGCAAGACTCAATACTCCGCTAGAAGCTGTTACTGTTGCTTTGATCGTCGTGTAAGTTGAGCGTGTCAAACCTCCGTAAGAAGCGACTGCTGAACCATCATCAACTATTGCTGCCAAACCTGTGAAGTCCTTGCTACTATTTCCTGTTCCGTCTGAGTAAAAGATATCACCCAAAGAATCTGCCATATCTTCAGCTCGTGAAGCCATTTCAACCTCTGCAAGGTCAATAATTTTAGCTTCTCCTGCTGATTCATTTATCCAAACTTGGTCTAGAGGCAATGAAACATTCGTCTCAAAGAATCTAGGTGTAAAACTCATGTTTATTCTGGTATCAGAAGCTGCTGTTGAAAAAGTGTCATAACCACTGAAAGACTGTCCTGCAATTCCTTTCTGGAATTTTATAGGGAATTTCATAGTCTCACCTTTCCATTTTTTTGCTCGTGTTAGAAAACGAGTCAAACCGACATTGTTTTTCAAAATCGTGTCCACTACTTGAGGGGCAAGAGTTTGGTTTGTGACTGATGTCAGCGAATTTGGCTGTGCCACATTGTTGATAAGCTTTGTCCTGTAAGTTCCTTAAAGTTTAGCGATTTTATTCCTTCCCTTATAATTATCTGTTTCACTATGGCATTTCTCACATAGAGTTATACCATTAGAAACTTCATATCTAAGTTCTGGGTAATGTGCAAAAGATTTTATATGATGTGCTGTTATGTAACCTTTACTACCCTTGAATCCGCACTTGCAAGTATAGTTATCTCTTTCAAAAACTGCTGTTCTCCATTCTCTGTATTCAACAGTCTTGTATCCTTTTTTATATCGATAACTATTGCCACCTTTCCATGCCCAATGCTTTTCACCAGCATTGTCTCCTTTTTTCCACCGACATGGGTGCGGTAACTTTTCTTTAGCTGGTTTCTTAGGTCTTACAATTTTGAGAGTTTCTTTTAGTTTTTCCTTAGCCTCCTCGCTCATCGGCAATCCTTTATTCCAAGGAGTGAATCCTTTCTCAAAACCATGCTTATGACCGACTAGCCAAGTCTTAGGCAACCCATCAAAACATTCTTTAGAACAACAAGACCTCTTCCCTGCTCTTGAGGGAGAAACTTGAAAATCTTTTCCACATTTTTTACATTGAAGTGTTACCATGTCTTAATCTTACCACAGTGACAAAACAATGTCAATCGTTAAATTTTAAGGAACTTTCAGAAACAAACCTTTTATTATTTTTTAATTACTAATTATATTACTCTTATCAAACCTTGATATCCTTCTGTATCAATTGTTCTAGATGAATTTTCTGTGTCAGTTAATCTTTTTCGTGTATCGCTTGACTTAGGATTTAAGACTTTCATAAGTTCATAACCTTTTAAGAAGTCTAGGTTTCCATCTCCATCAGACGGTACATATTTTTCGACTACTAACATCAGCTTATTCATATCTGATTCACTAAGTTCACCATGGGTTTCTTTCACTAATTCTAGTTGAGAAGATACCCATTTTTCACCTTGCTCGATGTTTTCTTGCTCTTCTCGCTGAGCTTGCGTAGATTGACTTTCTATTTTGCTCAACACTTGGTCTTGCATTTTTTCAGTCATTCCTAGAAAGCCTTGCCATGCTTCTTCGTTCTCTCCCATGACATTAGAGAACCATTCTGGAATTTGAGATTTTTCTTCCTGCTCATTGTGTTGTGAGCGCTCTTGTTCAATCTCCATTTTCCACGCTTCCATTTCTTCCAGCTTTTCTTTTAATTCTCTGTTGTGCTGGGTTAAAATGTTAAAGCGTTCGGAGGTTTTTTCTTTATCGAATTTTGGCTCTTCTGCAGATTCGCCTTGTTCTTCCTCCTGTTCTTCGGTTGACGAGTCCACGGGTTCTTCCGTTTCCTCATCAAGTTGACCTTGCTTGAGGATTTCGTCTAATGTTTGTTCCATTTCTTTTTTTTTAATCAGCGAGAGATTTCTGATTATTTAGCTCTCAATATTGAAAATTATTCAATAACTCAATCAATGCTTGTCAGATATCCTTTCTTTGTGTTTGGATTCGTAAAATCTATTCTTTCTCCGCTTGCATCAAATCCTGACTTATATACAACTCCTTCTTCTGCTTTTACTTTGTATGGAGTTTTTTTTGTTTCCTTTGTTCCTTTTGAGTCTTTCTTACTGTCTCTTAGTTTATCAGAAACTGCTCTCATTTGAGCTTCTCTCTTGTTTTTAAAAGACTTTACTTCTGCAATTTTCTTCATTGGTTTAAACTTTTCAGCTTTCATCAATGGTAGTTTTTTCATTTCTTTTGGTGATTGTGCTTTCATTTTATTGCTTGTTTAGATTTTTTAATAGCTGCCGCTCCTTGATTTCCCTTGGTTGTCGGTTTAGGAACTCCTATGTGTTGTTTTGCCATTGCAGATGCTGCCACCAGCTCGACATCATTTTGGTGCTCTTGGTCCATAATGTGAGCCTGCTTCATCTCTTCTTCTTGAGATGATAATGATTGCTGTTCTTGTATCTGCTGTACTTGTGGGTCACCAGCGAATAATGTTGTAGGACTATTCTGCCAAATCCATAGGCGTTTTGCTGAATCGATAGGGTTAGGAAATCCAAGTTTGTCAAACAATGTTACTGGGTCAATCGCTCCCATTTGGAATAGCGCTGTGGCTTGCTCTGCTTCGCTCCTAGGGTCTTTTGGTAGCAATGAACCCTCCTTTACGGTTACCGTTAATTTGCGGTCTAGCTGGTCATTTTTTAGCGTTATGTACTCACGTGCTTTATCTGTTCCAATAATTGAAGCACTGTGTAATTCGTCGTAGTGAACGTACATTAACTGTACCCACCAATTAAAAAGCTTATCCGCAAACTGTTCGAGGCTTTCAATCACTGTTCCATTTCTTGATTCGTCTTGCGCTCTTACTGTTCTCTTCCCCTCAACTGTTCTATCTTCTTTAACTCCGCTAGGTGTTGAACCACTTACTCCGAATATTTCTTTAATCTCTTTTCGTGTATCTGCTAGATTATTGAAGACATCTGCTGGTAGTCCTGTGCCTGTTATTCTATGAGCAGCTTCGCTTGCTGATCCTTGTGGAACAACTAACGCACCACCTTTTCTAATCGCTGCGACTGCTTGACTTGCTTGTTCTTTGTTTAGGCCTGAACGCTCCATTGATATAATCCAACCTCCATTCATTTCTTCCACGTTCTTATTTATTTGCTTCTGTCTGTCATTTACAACGTCTTGCATTGGAATTGACTGCTCAATGAGTCCTGTGTCGTCGTGTGGGTGCTTTCCTAAGTTTAGGATTGATAGAAATATGTAAGGCTTTTCTTTTGAATTGAGATGGTTTTTGGCTGGCAACTGTGTTTCATTTCCCATTCCGTCCACTACTGTTTGTCCTTCATAGTTCCAATGCGGGTTTTTTACTTTAGAAAGTACAACCTCTTTCATTTTCCAAAAAGTATAATCATCTGTCCAAAATTCAATATATGTAATTGATGAGCCACTCTTTCCTTGGGCTTCTTTCATAATCTCTTCTTTCTTTTCTGGGAAACGCTGTGCCAATTCGCTTGCTGGTGCTTCCATATACTCTCCAATATAGTAACCTGAATAGTTTAAATCGTCGTCAATTGTTGCGTCTGGGTCAAGAACAAGCTTAGTCGGGTGTATGACTGGGCTTGATATGTCGTTATTCTTCATGGACCAACCAACCTTTATAACTCCTTGGAGATAGATTATCCAGTGTCTTGTTACTTTTTTAAGTCTTTTCTTTATTCTTAGACGGTCTGCTTGGTGTATCAACATTGCATTCACTGTCTTCGCGAGTGCCTTTCCTTGGACTGATTCGTCTGAACTTACTAATGGTTCTGGATTTCTTGAGGTTGTAGCAGGTAGCAAAGTTTCGATAGCTTCAAAGATAGTATTGTCAATAGGACTCTTTCCAACTGTCATCTCTGCGTCTGAATAATGCTTTCCTAGCCAATATCTTTCATTTTTCTTGTATCTTTTTTCCCATTTTCCTTTGTATGGTTCCCACTTTTTCAGCCAGTTGTTCGCTAGTTCTATTAACTTTTCATCGGACATTGACAACTCTAACTCAGAGGATTCTTTTTTAAGACCCTCTTTTGGCTTGCTGACATCGTCTGTTTTGTTTATATCCAAGCCGAGAGCTTGAAATCCATCATCTAGTGCCACAGTTTTGTTGTTTTAATTTTTATTCAGGTACGGTCTTTTTTGATATTCTTTTTGGTCTTGCTTCATTTAATTTTCACACTATAATCCCAACGAGTTGTGAGCGTTGAGATAACAGTATGCACAACTTAATTATATTCTTCTCGGCATAAGCCGATACTCAGTTGTTTTAAAGTGTGCAGAGATTTACACTGAGAAAAATATAATACCCATTCTCTTTTTTTAACGAGTGTGAAGAAAGTAAACTCCATCAAAATAAAAACACCTATTGTGATAGGTGCTTACAGTTTTCTGTTCAGCTGAATTGTACTTCTATTTTACCACAAAAATCATAAATGTGTCAAGAGTCATTGATACTTTTCTTTTTTTTCGTATCTAACTATGACTCCGTCTTGCCAGATAATGACCTGTTCTACCCATTCTTTACGGTCTTTTATCTCTATTTGGTGTTGTTCAATTATTTTTTTAAGTAATTCTGTTTTTGTTTCAATCTTCATAAGCCTCTCCATAGATTATTGGATTATGAGTTATGGTGTCATCTGCTCTAATATGTACTCCCTGAGGAATCGAGGATATGAAAGAGCCTGTTGAGACTCCGAATATTTTTCCACCTCCATTGTTAAATCGGCTCATACCGGCACGCCAATAACTTAGGCAATGTACGAAATCGTCCCTATTCGAACGTTTCCATATCCAACGCTTCATTCCCTCATCTGTTTCCTCTAATACTTTATGGATGTGTGAGTAATGAACATATAAGTCATACCAGTCACTCTCTGTGCCTTGTAGTGGTATTCTATTCTCGCTTAACTCATTTATTACTAACTCAATAGCTTTGTTACGATCAATATAACAATCTCCTTCATGCTCGTGCTTTCCAAATCTAAAGATTGTTCCATTCTTTTTATCCCGTTGGTAGAAACAAAGGAACACTCTACCTGGAAATTCCTCTCTAAGTTTTCGTTGTCCGATTATATCCCCACCTTGGTCAATGAATATCTTTGCCTTGCTCCAGCGTAGTAGGTAGCTTCTTAATGTGTCATATGGGTTGTATGTTGAGGTAGCTTTGCCTAAAGTTTCGTAGTAGAAAAGTCCTTTATCGTTCCCGATTACAACTCTAAAGTCAATACCAGGGTCAACTCCAATGATGATATTCCCCTCTTGCTTGTTTATTTCGTTGGTAAGGTTTCGCATTATTATATCCTTGTCAACTTTATTTCCCGAACCTACATACGGAAGACCTAATATCTTATTATAAAACCATTCTTCTGATACGTCTGGGTCATTATACTTGTCTATTATTTCTCCAGCCGTTACCCAAGGGGCCATTAAAAGACTAATCCAGTATCCACTTATAGTATTTTCAGGGTACTTGGATACCCACCTACCTATTCTACGAGTGTCTTGGCTCAATGTAGTGTGGCACTTTTTACAAACAAACTCTCTTTTGTCTTCATCTATGGATTCTGGAAAAGAAAGGAACTGTTTAGCTTTACATTCCTGACATTGAATTATCCAATGCTTTTGGTCCGACTTCTGCCAGTACTTGTCAACTCCTTCACCTGGAAGACTTGGATGTGAGAAGGTATGAATCTGCTTATGTTTTGAATGTTGAAGTCTAGCTTGATATTGAGATACTACGTCTTGCTTGCTTGAATCTATTTCATCATGACAAAGTCTATCAGCTGTTACCATAATCGCTGCCTTGGCTGACCATGTTCCCCTGAAGTAAATCATAGAGTCTCCCATTTGTTTTTGTTCAATTGTGTCTTTATCTTTAGTCCACTGCTGAAAGATAGGATTGTGGGCGATAATACGATTAACTTTACCACCTACAAATAATTGAACATCTGCATCTGTTGGCAGAGTATAGATAATGTCAAGCTTAGTTCTATGGGCATCGTACATATTCTTAATGATTTCCATAGTACTTAAACCAACCTGAGCGCATTTCATTACACAGAGATTCTGGCTTGTATCATCATAAATATCAAATAAAAAAAGATGATTCCTAAATTCAATAGGGTCACCCTTTTCATTTTTGACCTGATAATGGTCAATGAACGTTAATACACTAATATCTTGATATTCCATTATGTTTCGTATATCTCTCTTAATTTTTCAATAGTATTCTTTTTAAACTCTTTCATTTTAGGATTGTCATTCTCTACATCTAAGTTGGCTATAAGACTAACTGATTTCTCTGGAGCATAACTTCCATTTACTTTGTAAGCCATATCTAGAGCTTTAAGTCCTACCATATCCTGTTCTGAATATAACTTCTCTCTATGTAATGATGCCAATTCGTCTTCCGTTACTACGTTTCCAAATATCTCCTTATAAGCTTTACTCTCTGTTAGATTTTTAGGATTCTTTGCGGTTTTATCTGAGTACCCAACAGCTCTCATAGCTCCTGATATGCTTCCACGCTTTTCCACGATTTCTTTTATTGCTTCCTTTTGTTTGATTGTGGACATATACTATGTAGTATTTTATATTTGAAGTGTCTTAAATCGTCTTACAATGATTAGTTTCTCCCCTTAAACAAGCCTTTCATTTATTTCTGCCATTGTTTGCTCCCAATTCTTAAAATACAGTCCTCGGTCATCTATGAACAAACTAGCGTTAGGTTTTATATTTGTTATCTCATCGTATTGAACGTGATAGTAATTCATCCAGTCCTTGATAGTTTTGTCCCCTTGTTCATTCCCAGCCCAGACACAAAATATAATAATCTTATGTCCTTGTCTCTTTAGCTCGTCTATTGCTTCTTTAGCCCCAGCTATTACCCCTCCCATTCTTCTGTGAGGTATTGGATGTTCCCAGTCGTGCAATACACCATCAAAATCCACTGCTAGCGTTCTTGAGTTTGTTCCTATGTTTGGATATTCTGGCATATTTTATTGTTAGTTTTACTCCTTTGGGCATACTAGTATCTATCTTATTTTCTTTGCTAGGCTTAAATCTCATTTAAATAAGTCATTTTTTGGCTTGTTTAGTCGTTTACTGAAATATAGTTATCTTTTGAAAATTCTTGTTGAAATAGTTGGTCGCTTGGTTGAAGATAATCTCGCTTGTGGTCTTTTAGGAATTTTGTTCTGTCAAATTCCCCTTGATAGTCAAGAGGATAAACAAAATCTTTTTTACATCTCTTGCAGTGTTCAATGTGAGCGTCTGAAAGAGAATATAGTACTTCCATATCGTGGAGGCATTCCATAGTTATTTTTGAATAATTACAATAAACAAGCAAACTAACCAAGCAAAAAAAGTAAAATAATAAAAAAACATTGGTTCTTCGTTCATTATTTTGTAGCTAAAATGTTTTCTTCTGCAATTAGGTTATATTCTTTCTTCCCTTCTACGAATTTAAAAACATTGTAAAGTTTGAAAAATACTCTTGTCCCTGCCTTAATCGTGGTTTCTTCTCCAACGCTAACTACATCTGCAAATTCTTCTCTTGCATTTTCGTTGATTGGTTGTCCTCCTTGTGGTTTTGGTTTAATAAGTTCTATCTGTAAATAACCTTTTGCTGGTTTAAACATTAGTTTGATATGTCGTCATAGGGTGTTTCAAGTCCTAGTTCGTCATTTTCTTTAATTATTTGGTTAATTGCTTCTTTTTTATCGTTCAACGGTTCAAATATAAATCCTTGTGGTTTGTGGTTTTCATTGAATTTTCCCTCTATTTTATCAATAATCCCAGTTCTTTTTCTGAAATTCCAAAGCTCAATAAGTAAAATAAGAATTGAGATTAAAAACCCTATAAGTACGCCTAATAATATAATCATAATCTATTTTTAAGTTTTTGTCAATACTTTAGTTTATTTATACATTCTTCGTATTCTTTCCATCTAAGTCCAAATTCCTTTATCACTAGTTTTTCTATGCGTTCTGCACTCATATGAGAAATATGATAGGGCGCTTCCTTACTAAATCCGGGGTCGTCCAATCCGCTTTCAATATCAAACTTCGTAATGTCTTCTTCTTTGATTCCTTTTAGCTGCGTGTCCAACATTTCAAAAAGTTCATGTATCAGAATCGCCATGGAATATTCCGGGCGCATCTGCGAAACCCTGAACGTCCAATTTCCTTTTTTTGTAACCCAATAATCACCGCAAGTGTCATAAGCTTGTTTCGAATGATTTATTATCTTTATATATATATCTGGCAAGTGTTTCATAGGTATCTTCTTTTAGGATATACTATATCTTTTTTAGGTTTTGGATTGCTTTTTTTAACTTTTTTGCAAAAATGTTCCGGCTGGACTTCTTGGACTTCTTGGACTTCCTGAACTTCCTCTGTATATTCTCTGTCAATGTCTTCGTGTGTCCATTCATCTATGATTTCTTTTTGGTTTTTTGTC
>Ga0209829_10001449_pt1 | contig 19198 bp, 18 predicted proteins | sample C_140205_EF_Meta_FD_187311 | JGI IMG/M metagenome (GOLD analysis project Ga0209829, IMG submission 187311) | Freshwater microbial communities from Lake Croche, Canada to study carbon cycling - C_140205_EF_MetaG (SPAdes) (version 2) | ecosystem: Environmental > Aquatic > Freshwater > Lake...
TCGAATTGAAGAAGCGCATTCTATGTTAGCCCCTTTATTGGGATCTAAATTGGCACCTATTTTATTTGCGATTGCTTTAATTGCTGCAGGGCAAAGCTCCACAGTGACCGGTACTTTAGCGGGACAGATTGTAATGGAAGGCTATTTAAAATTGAGATTAAATCCATGGATTCGAAGATTATTGACCCGACTCATCGCCATCATTCCAGCACTATTAGTAATTGGCATTATGGGAGAAGAACATGTTGATGAACTGCTGGTATTAAGTCAAGTTATTTTAAGTTTACAATTAGGCTTTGCAGTGATACCTCTTATTCATTTTGTAAGTGATAAAACTACTATGGGCGAATTTGTCATTGGATGGAAAGTGAAATTACTCGCTTGGCTGGTAGCCAGTATTTTAGTATTTCTAAATGGGAACTTGGTACTTGGTTTTGTGACTTCTTTTTATCATGGAACTGGAAATGGTTTTCTAAAAATATTGTTGATAATTCTAGTACTTTTATTTTTAGCCTTGCTGGTGTATATCATCGCCTTTCCAATTTTCTTAAAAAGACATCATGCCAATGTGGAAGAAGGGTTTCATGGAGAAATGATTGAATTAGATTGGACACAAGATGCGCCGGTGAATAAAATTGCAATAGCTGTTGACTTTTCGGTAGCTGATGCAAAACTTATTAAAACGGCTATTCAGCATGCACATCAAGCGACTGAATTTATATTTATACATGTGGTAGAAAGCGCCACTGCAAAATATTTGCAGGAAGCAAGTGATGATATAGAAACCAGAAAAGATCAAGCAAGGTTAGATACTTATGCGCAGGCACTGCAATTGAAAGGCTATAAAGTAACTACTTATTTGGGCTATGAGAATAGAGTGAAGGAAATTGTTAAAATAGTAAAAACTTATGATGCTAAGTTATTAGTGATGGGAGGGCATCGACACCAAGGTTGGAAAGACTATATCTTTGGTGAAACCATCGAATCGGTAAGGCATAAGGTTCCAATATCGGTCTTAATTGTGAATATATAGTAGGCCATTAAAGGGGCATTTTACTAGCCAATATCAGCTTTTTGTAAAGTTTGTTTTTGTACATTTGCATACAAAATTTTAAAACTATGGGACAAAAAATCAAAGTAGCCAATCCGGTGGTTGAATTGGATGGTGATGAAATGACTCGAATTATTTGGAAATTTATTAAAGACAAATTAATTCTTCCTTATTTAGAGATTGATATTAAGTATTACGATTTAGGAATGGAATATCGTGACGAGACCAATGACCAAGTAACTGTTGATGCAGCCAATGCCATTAAACAATATGGGGTAGGTATTAAATGTGCTACTATTACACCCGATGAGCAAAGAGTAGAAGAGTTCAAATTAAAACAAATGTGGAAGAGCCCTAATGGCACTATTCGTAATATATTAGACGGTACTGTTTTTAGAGAGCCAATTGTTTGTAACAATGTACCTCGTTTGGTACCTAATTGGACGGCACCTATTTGTATTGGACGTCACGCTTTTGGTGACCAGTACCGTGCTACCGATTTCGTAACCAAAGGAAAAGGTAAATTAACGATTAAGTTTGAAGGAGAGGATGGCACGAAACAAGAATTTGAAGTATTTAATTTCAAAGGAGATGGTGTTGCAATGGCTATGTACAATACCGATGAAAGTATTTATGGTTTTGCACGTGCTTGTTTTAACCAAGCTTTGGCTAAAAAATGGCCTTTATACTTGTCTACAAAGAATACGATCTTAAAAAAATACGATGGTCGTTTCAAAGATATTTTTGAAGATGTTTATCAAAATGAATTTAAGGCTAAATATGCAACTGCTGGAATTACTTATGAGCATCGTTTAATTGATGATATGGTAGCGAGTGCCTTAAAATGGAATGGTAATTTTGTTTGGGCTTGTAAAAATTATGACGGAGATGTACAGTCTGATACAGTGGCTCAAGGTTTCGGTTCTTTGGGTTTAATGACTTCTACTTTAATTACACCCGATGGTAAAGTAATGGAAGCTGAGGCAGCTCATGGTACAGTAACGCGTCATTATCGCGAACATCAAAAAGGGAATAGAACTTCTACCAACCCGATAGCTTCTATTTTTGCATGGACTAGAGGATTGGAATTCCGTGGTCAATTAGACAATAACCAAGAATTAATACATTTTAGCAAAGCATTAGAAGAAGTTTGTGTTGAAACAGTAGAGTCGGGTATTATGACCAAAGACTTAGCAGTTTGTGTTCATGGCAATAAAGTTAAACATGGCGATCATTATGTTTATACAGAAGAGTTCTTGGACGCACTAGATTCGAATTTGCAAAAAAAGCTTGCTAAATAAAAAATAGCAATCCTTTTTTGCAACTTTAATGATTTTAAATTTTCTGTGAAAATTTTGCAAAAAAAGCTTGCTAAATAAAAATCAACAAGTATTAAAATATAAAAAGCCATCTCGAATTAACGGGATGGCTTTTTTAATAGGTGTAAATTAATTTACGCTTTCTTCATGCAATCTTTTCCGCAATCATGTTTGCAATCTTTGGTACTGCACATGTGTCCTTTTTCTCCATGATTGGCAACATGACCAGCCCCGTTTTTATGGCAGGCAGCAGTGCACTTGTGTTCTGCTTTATGACAATCTGCAGTGCATTTGTCAGCCGCGAATGAAAAATTAACAGCCATTAAAAATAATCCAGCGAATAATAGTTTTTTCATAGTTTATTTTTTTTAGGTCAACAATATTTTGTCACTACTAATATACGAAATTGTATTGGGCCAACATCTATATAATGCGTTGTGTATTTGTTAAAAATGACCAATTTGTCTAGGCACCTATTTTATTGTAGTACTTCTAAAATGGGTTTACCTATTGAGCCACTTGGCATTTGGATGCCTAATAAAGTACTTAAAGTGGGTGCGATATCAGTCATATAGGTCATGTTATTCACAACTCCCTTTTTAATACCTGCTCCATACCACAATAAAGGAATATGCGCATCATAATTATACAACACGCCATGGCTGGTTCCGGTAGGATACCCATCTACAACTCCCGACTTGGTTAAGATCATTAAATCGCCGCTTCTTTGTGGAGTGAAGCCATTTACAATTCTTTCTCTTAAATTTTGTGGAAGGGGAGCACTGGCTGCTTTTCTACTTTCGACTACTTGTAATACCAATGGCTTTTTCTCTAAATAATTGGTCAATATACTGCTAAGTTTGTCCGTGCTAACATTTAAACTATCCATTAAGCTGTGGTTAAAATAAATATTGTATTCACTTACTGCGCTAATTATTTTTGGATTTAAATTATTCGTGGTTAAGCAGGTAAGTATATCATTTTTTAATGCGCCATCATCGTAGTTGTCGCCAGGTAAATTATGTTTTTTTGCAAATGCAGGTATATTGGCTACTGCATGATCTGCCGTTAAAAATACAGTGTAATTATCTTTGCCTACTTTTTCATCTAGGAAGCTAAAAAAATCTGCAATGGTTTCATCTAATTTAATATACCCATCTAAAGTTTCCCATGAATCAGGGCCAAATGAATGACCAATATAATCGGGGGAAGAAAAACTAATCGCCAACATATCTGTGATAGCGTCAGCGCCTAAATGTTCATTCAATAAAGCTTGTTTGGCTAATTCAATCACTAAGTTATTACCGTAAGGCGTTGAAGCAATTTTGCCATAATCTTTTCCTATAAATTCTTTTAAGCTATAAGGAAAATGTTTGGCATCTTTCCCAAAGGGAGTAGCTTCATAAACGTTTTCATCTGCATCGCAATTGGCTTCATACACTGAATTAGCTAAACTCAAATTCCAGTTTTTATTGTACAAGCTATCCGGACGATGTAAGGCATTGTAGTTGCTTACCCAAGTAGGCAATGTTTGTCCATAATAAGTGGAACTAATAAAATTTCCCGATTTTGAATCATACCAATAGGCACCGTTGGCTGCATGACCAGCTGGGATAATAGCACCACGATCTTTTATTGAAATTCCAAATACTTTGCTTTTAAAATTAGTAGCCAATTTTAATTCATCTCCTAGGGTACTCGTCCAAACATTAACAGGACTCATTTGACCAGCACTATTATTGGTACTTCCTAAGGTTTGAACCGTATTGTCTTCGACACAATAAACCGTTCTTTGTTTTACATTGTCAAACCAAGAATTTCCGGTAATGCCATGAATGGAGGGGGTGCTTCCAGTATATACACAGGTATGTCCACAAGCAGTAACGCTAGGGACATAGGGAATCAAAGTGTTGTTACAAGTGGCGCCTTCATTCATGAAACGTAAAAACCCTTTATTGCTTGTAAAAAAGGGTTTGAACCGATTTACATAATCCCATCTCATTTGATCTACGACCATTCCAATAATCAATTTTGGTTTAGGGTTTGTTTTAGAAATGGAGCTTACTAATTTAGGCTTTTGCGCATGGGTGGTAAGGGTTAAAAAGCAAAAACAGAGGAATACTAAATATCTCATGGGATTCATTTTTTGGTGCTTTGGTAGGCCTGTTTTTAAAAAGGCATTGCCCTTGCAATTTACAGCTATTTATTAAGCTAATAAAGTGAAAAAAATCATTAAATTTGCTTAACATAAAAAGATAATATGGCAGATATATTTGAAAGGCTAATCAAGAATTACGGGCCTATTGGTCAATATAGAGAAAGAGCGCATGGTTATTTTGCTTTCCCAAAATTAGAGGGGGAGATTGGCTCAAAAATGAAATTTAGAGGTCAAGAAATGATTGTTTGGAGTTTGAATAATTATTTAGGATTGGCCAATCATCCAGAAGTGCGTAAGGCAGATGCTGATGCTAGTGCAAAGTATGGTTTGGCTTTACCAATGGGTGCTAGAATGATGAGTGGAAATAGCGATTTACATGAGCAATTAGAAAGAGAATTGGCCGTATTTGAATTTAAAGAAGATGCAATTTTAATGAATTATGGATATCAAGGAATTATGAGCGCTATAGATGCTTTGTGTGGTAGACATGATGTGGTGGTATATGATGCAGAATGTCATGCTTGTATTATAGATGGCTTAAGAATGATACCAGGACATCGATTTGTTTACAAGCACAATGATGTGGAAGATTGCGAAAAGCAATTGATAAGAGCACAAGCTTTAGTAGATAAACAAGCTTCTGGCGGTATATTGGTAATTACAGAAGGCGTCTTTGGTATGGCAGGAGACCAAGGTAAATTAAAAGAAATAGCAGCTTTAAAAAAGAAAGTAGCTTTTCGTTTATTGGTAGATGACGCACATGGTTTTGGAACCTTGGGTAAAACTGGAGCAGGGGCAGGCGAGGAACAAGGTTGTCAAGACGAAATAGATTTATATTTTTCTACTTTTGCAAAAAGCATGGCTTCTATTGGTGCTTTTATGGCTGGGCCTAGAACAATTATTGATTATATCCGTTACAATATTCGTTCTCAAATTTTTGCTAAAAGCTTACCAATGCCTTATGTAGTAGGTAACTTGAAGCGTTTAGAACTATTAAGATCAAAGCCTGAGTTGAAAGCTAAGCTTTGGAAAAATGCATTGGCCTTGCAAAATGGATTGAAAGAAAAAGGATTTGATATTGGTAAAACCGATTCGGTAGTAACACCCGTGTATATGAAAGGTGGTGTAGAAGAAGCAACTGCGATGGTAATGGATATCAGAGAAAACTATAAAATATTTTGTTCCATTGTTGTGTATCCTGTTATTCCGAAAGGACATATTATTTATAGACTCATTCCTACGGCCGATCATACACAAGAGGAAATTGATTTAACCTTGAAGGCCTTTAGTGAAACCAAAGCTAAATTAGATGCTGGGATGTACCAATCGGATATGATTCCAGATATGGCCAATAAATAGTTTCTCTTTTTTAAAACTAAGTGGAGGTATTAATATAAAGCTAACTATTAAAGTAAGTCTAGCTGATTCTGTTCTTTTTTGAGTACTTCTATACTTACGTTTAGCTCAAATCCAATGAGTAAGATAAGGGCGTTGATATACACCAAAGTCATCACCACCAAAACGGTTCCAATGGATCCGTATATTTTATTGTAACTGCTAAAGTGGTTGACCCAATAGGAAAACCCCAAAGTGGTAAGCAACATGAGTAAAGTAGATAACAAAGCCCCTGGCGACATTAAGGACCATTTTTCTTTAATAAGTGGAGCGTACTTGTAAATGAATGCATTACCAAAAAACAACAATAAAATAATCACGCTCCATCTTACCGAATTCCAATAGGGGATGATGGTTTTTCTTTTAATATCAAATACTTCTCTTAATAAAGTGGTCAATTGATCCTGTCCAATCAATACCAATAAGCTTGCAAAAACCAATAAGATTAAAATAATGGTGAGTCGAATGGCCCTCATTCTTTGGTGCAAGAAAAAAGGTTTGTTTTGCATAATGGATTTGTCAAAACTTCTGATAATGCCTGTCATGGCATTGGAAGCGTAAAAGAGTAAGAGTAAAAATCCAAAAGAAAAAACACCCACATGTTGACTAAGTAAATCATTGATTATTTCTAAAATGAATCTATAAGTACTAGAATTAGGGGCAATGTCTTTGAAAACAGAAAGTATTTGTTTTTTTACTTTAAAAGTAGAAGGGAAATACGGGATGATAGAAAACAAGAAAAGAAATCCTGCGGGTAAAGCCATAATTAAATTAAAGGAAATGGCTGATGCTCGGTCATATAAGCCTAATGTATTTAATTGCTTGAATAAAAATTTAACAACCTGATATAAATTAACGCGCTCAAATCCTGGGATGTAAATAACTTTAGCCTTTCGTTTTAAAAATAAAAACGGTGGATTGGCTAATAGGAAAAAAAGGGATCTAATTTGTTTCAATAAATTCAAGGAGGCGATTTTATTAAGTATAAATTTACAACTTATTTTATTGTTCTTTTTGCTTCTTCTTTGCTTGGTATTCGTCTAGTTTAAGCTGATATTCTTTGGCAAATTTCATATGTTCGGTATAATTGGAACTAAAATGATGGTAGCCACTAAAATCGGCTTTGGCCACAAAATAAATATAATTGGTATTGGGGGCGTCTAAAACCAAGTCAATAGTTTTGGGCGCAGGCGTACCTATAGGGCCAGGAGGTAATCCTTTATTTTTATAGGTATTGTAAGGGGAAGGGTTGCTTAAATATTTATCATAGATCCTAGTTAAAGTAAAATCCTGCATCGCATATTTAATAGTGGGGCAGGCTTGTAAGGGCATATTTATTTTAAGTCTATTTTGATACACGCTTGCAATAATGGTTTTGTCGGAATCGTTATTGGTTTCTTCTTCAACAATGGAGGCCAAAGTATACACTTCATTAGGAGTTAGTCCTAATGCTTTGGCTTTTTGTATACGATGGTTATTGTTCCAGAATACATCGGCAGCCGCTTTCATTTTTTGCAATATTTTAGCAATAGGGGTAGACCAATATAACTCATAGGTATTTGGAATAAACAAAGTGAGTATTTGAGTAGTGTCGGTTTCGAATTTAGCTAATGAGTCGTTGCTATTTAAATAAGTCGCGCAAGTGGCACTGTCCGTGGAAAAAGTGGCCCCCATTAATCTGGCTAATTCTGCTCTGGTGCGCACTTTATTTAAAACAAATTTTACACTTGCTTGATGATTGTTTCGAAGCATGCGTAGTAAGTTTAATAGGCTTGTATTTTTTAGCACTAAAAATCGGCCTGGTTTAAGTTTGTCTTCTACCTTTAAAATTTTTGCAAAGATTAAGAAGCTTGGTTTATCCAGAATAATTTTTTTCGCCACTAAAGTATCTGCTAAATCTGAAAGACCTGTTTGCGTATAAACAAAACTGCTCTTCTCCCCTGAAAAATGAGTGGTTTTTAGCAATAAATTATAACTGGTATAGACCAATGCAAGAAGGAAGACTAAGTAAAATAACTTTTTCATAGTAGGCGCTGTAAACTAGCTTGAAATAGGACATTCAATAATACAATAAAAATCCCTCCCAGCAATTGGGAGGGATTAAATATTTTTAAGTAAGTAGTAGTAGTTTATTTCTTATCCTTAGCTGGGGTTGCAGCTGGAGCAGCAGGCGCATTTGCAGGCGCAGCAACTGGAGCTGGGGTGGCGGCAGGGGCAGTGATAGAAGTATTTACTTTATTCAATATTCCTTTATCGCCATCGCTTCCACCAGATTTTAAAAATAGCGTAGAAGTCATAGCCAATACTGCAATAACAGCAGCAAATATCCAAGTGCCTTTTTCAAGTACATCAGTGGTTTGCTTAACGCCCATGAAATTGTTGGTCAAACCGCCCACATTGGCGTTTAAACCGCCGCCCTTTGGGTTTTGAATTAAAACCATGAATCCAAGGCCAGCACAAGCAGCAATAATTAATATTAAGTAGAGTGTTATCATTTTCTTTGTTTTAGTTGTTCTATTCTTGACGCAAAATAAACGGATTTTTCAGGAAAAATAAAACTTAATTTAGAATAGACGTCAATTGCCTTACGTTTATTGCCTTGTTTTAGCCAAACCTCAGCCATGGCTTCTGTGATGACATCCGCGGTGGTATTGGCTTTTTCGGCTATGGCAGCGATCGCTTTTTCCTGTTCTTCCCCAATTTCAGCAATTTGAGGGCTGCCATCCTTGTTTTTAAGTACTTTAAGCCAGGCGGTAAAGCTCCTTAATTGCTTAGTGAACTTGTCCTGAGGCACTTTAGATAAGTCTATTTCTATGCCTTGAGCTGCAAAATAGTCTCTTTGAAGTGGGGTCATTTCCGCTTCAAATGGCAATTGCTCCTCCTGTAAGGGTTCCTTAAATTGAGCCAATTGATCAGAAATAAGGCTAACCAATTTTGTTTCAATAGGTGCAGAGAGGGCATCTTCTTCTTCCTCCTGCATTAAATGGTGTAATTGTAAATTATTGGGAAAATAAGCGCTTGTCCTTTGTAATTGACCAGTAAATAGTGGGGAGGTGACCATTTCATATTTTTTAGCCAACAATAATTGTAAAACTGGACTATAAGGATGAGTACTAACCCATTGCTCCAATTCGGAGGTTTCGATGGCTTCTAATGCAGCATGACCTGTCCACTGATTCAATATAGAATTAATATTCGTAGAAGTCATGTATTACCAGTTTGAAAAAATTTGATTAAAAATATCATCTGTTATATTTCTTAGAATGTCGTCCATTAACTGACTTTCTGCAGCTTGTAAAGTTAAGTTCGCGGAAAAGTCAAAATTTCGGGACACATCAAATTCTTGTTCTTTATTTTCTAAGGTCTTTTTTAAAAGCACATGAACAGTAACGGTAAGTCTATTGGTACTTGCTTGCTGCGCACTTACCCCAACGGTTTGAGAGGGGTCGTAATTGGTAATGGTAGCAAAAATTTGATAATGCGCTTCATCACTATTGGTACGCGAAAGCTTAGTGCCGTTGATAATTTTTTGTAGCAACTTGTCGGTTAATTGCGGAGCCAACTGCGGGTTAATATACCTAGCCTTATTTTCTATGAATGCAATTTTGACAGTTTTAATATTTTCTGGAATCACTGCATCTCTAAAACTATAAATGCCACAACTGGTCAGTAAGGTACTTGCCACTGCTGCTATAAAAAATAGTTTTATAGTCATTCCTTTTGCAGGACCAATTTTGTTTGAAATAAAATTATTCTTCAATGTCGTATTCTTTAATTTTTCTGTATAAAGTTCTTTCACTGATACCTAAATCATTAGAAGCGTCTTTACGGCGACCGCGATGCTTTTTTAAGGCCTTTAAAATTAGTTCTTTTTCCTTATCCATGATGTTTAAGGATTCTTCCACCTCATAATGTCCATTGGATTCATTGTCAAGTAGGATAGGTTGAGGCGAACTAATATGAACTGTTGGATTGATGGAGTTGGTATGATGAGTCATACTGCCGGCTGGCTTTAAATCTTCTTTTAATTCATTGATTAAAGATTCTTTGTTAAAATTGGAATGATTGGTTCCTGAAATAGATGGATTTTGTAATATCTCCAGAAACATTTTCTTTAATTCATTTACGTCTTTTTTCATGTCAAAGAAAAGTTTGTATAATATTTCTCTTTCATTGGCAAATTCACCAACGGGGGTGCTGCCCGTAACCATGGGTACGCTATTTACATTTTGGATGGGTAAGAATCCAGCCAAAACTTCGGCATTGATGTGTTCTACTTTACTTAAAACCGAAATTTGTTCTGCAATGTTTTTTAATTCCCGCACATTGCCTGGCCAAGGATATTCGGTAAGCAAGATTCGAGCTTCTTCGTCTAAGAAGATGGGTTTGGTTTTATACTTTTCGGCAAAGTCAACTACAAATTTCCTAAACAATAAAGGAATGTCTTCTTTGCGGTCTCTTAAGGAAGGCACTCTAATAGGCACTGTATTTAAACGATAATATAAGTCTTCTCTAAATTTTCCTTTTTGTGTAAACTCTAATAATTCTCTATTGGTCGCAGCCACTACTCTTACATCTGATTTTTGAACTTTAGAGGAACCTACTCTAATAAATTCTCCTGTCTCCAACACACGCAATAATCGAGCTTGTGTACCTAAAGGCAATTCGCCAATTTCATCTAAAAAAATAGTACCTCCACTTACCGTTTCAAAATAACCTTTGCGGCTATCAACAGCACCTGTAAAAGAACCTTTCTCATGTCCAAATAATTCTGAATCAATCGTGCCTTCGGGGATAGCACCACAGTTAACGGCAATAAATGGATTGTGCTTGCGGGCAGATAAGCTATGAATGATTTGTGAAAATACTTCTTTACCAACACCGCTTTCACCCACAATGAGTACAGTTAAATCGGTGCCTGCTACTTGTTCTGCGGTATTCAATGCATGATTAATAGCAGGGGTATTACCAATAATGCTAAACCTATTTTTTAATGCTTGTAAATCCATTTTAATTATTTTTTATGGCGCCAATTAAAGTGCCTTTCGTATAATGTGTAATCACGATGTCTACATAGTCTCCTTTTTTAAGCGCAGCTTGGCCGTCCTTATTGGTTTTTGGAAAAACGACTACTTTATTTTGGCTGGTTCTACCCATCCATTCTGCATCACTTTTTTTACTATTGCCTTCTATTAAAACTTCGTAACATTTTCCTAATTCCTTTTTATTACTCTCATTAGATAAAGTCCATTGTACATCTACAATTTCTTGCAACCTTCTTTTTTTAACTTCTAATGGGACGTCATCTTCGTATCTTTTTTCTGCTAGGGTGCCTGGGCGTTCCGAATAAAAGTACATATAGCAATAATCATACTCAGATTGTTGCATGATGCTGATGGTATCTTTATGGTCTTGTTCTGTTTCGGTGCAAAAACCTGCAATGATATCGGCAGAAATACTACATTCAGGCATGAGTTCTTTAATGCGCGCCACTTTAGATAAATACCATTCGCGGGTATAAGTGCGATTCATTAATTGTAAAACGCGGGTGCTACCACTTTGAACCGGTAAATGAATGTATTTACAAATATTGTGGTACTTCATCATGGTCAACAAAACTTCATCAGTAATGTCTTTAGGATGAGAAGTGCTAAATCGTACTCTTAATTGTGGGCTTATTAAAGCAACGCTTTCTAATAGTTGTGCAAAAGTTACTTGTAAATTGGTTTCTGGATTGTTCCAGTAATAACTATCTACATTTTGCCCCAACAAAGTAACTTCTTTATAGCCTTTTTCAAAAAGGTCTCTACATTCTGCAACTATGGAAAAAGCATCTCTACTTCTTTCGCGTCCTCTGGTAAATGGAACCACGCAAAAGCTACACATATTATTACAGCCACGCATGATAGAAACAAATCCACTAATGCCATTGCTGTCTAAACGAACAGGAGAGATGTCGGAATATGTTTCGTCACGACTTAATAAAACATTCACTGCTTTTTGACCTGTGCCTGCTTCTATAATTAAATCAGGTAAAGTACGGTAGGCATCAGGGCCTACTACTAAATCCACCAATTTTTCTTCTTCTAATAATTTTGATTTTAATCTTTCTGCCATGCATCCTAAAATACCCACTAGCATGCCTGGCTTTTGTTGTTTGTATTTTCTAAATTCTGTTAATCTTTTACGAACAGTGAGTTCTGCTTTTTCACGAATAGAGCAGGTATTGATTAAAATTAAATCGGCTTGTTCAATATTTCGGGTACTTCCATAGCCATTGTTCTCTAAAATGGAAGCCACCACTTCACTATCAGCAAAGTTCATAGCACAACCATAACTCTCTATATAAAAGTGTTTGGCAAATGGATCTTTCTTTATCGAAGATACATAGGCTTCCCCCTGTCTCTGTTCGTCATGTTCTTTGGTCGCCATTGTAAATAATTCCATACCGCTGGTTTTGAAACGCAAATTTAGTTAAAAAAACAGAATGTGTCAACTTGTCAGCCAATTCTTCTAATTATTTGATTATTAAACCATTACTAAAAAAGGCAAGTTTGATCTTAACAATTTATATATAATTAATAATCAATGATTTAGTGATCCCTTCTTATATTTGACTAAAATAAGGGGCATGTTAAAAGGGCTTACATTTTTATTATTGTTGTGTGTAGTTAATTGGTCCTGGGCTCAAAACATTGGGGTGACCAAATTAAGAAACGAAACTTCTCGAAACATTGTTAAAGTAGCGGATACCGCTTATTATAATTGGAAACAAGGAGGGATGTACAATTTTAATCTTTCAGAAAGTTCATTAAGCAATTGGGCTGCAGGGGGGGATAATTTTAATATGTCTATTAATAGCTACTTTAATTATTTTGCTTATTACCAAAAACCAAGACAAAGTTGGGATAATAATTTTGATGCCAACCTTGGGTTTGTTCAATCCACAAGTTTAGGGGGACGAAAAAATGATGATCGGGTAGATTTATTAAGCAAGTATGGCTATAGAATTGACACAACAGGTATGTGGTATTTATCTGCCTTATTTAATTTTCGTTCGCAAATTTTTGATGGCTACAGTTTCAGTGGAACCAATTCCACTTTTACTTCTTCCTTTTTTGCACCTGCTTACATGATTATTTCTGCCGGGTTGGATTATAAGCCTAATAATAAATTTTCAGTTTTCTTTTCGCCACTCACTTCAAGAACTACTTTATTGTTAAATACAAAGCTTTCCAACTTAGGAAGCTATGGGGTGCCTAAAGGGGATAAAGTATATAAAGAAACGGGTTTGTTTATTACTATTAATTACAACAATGTGATTGCGCCCAATATTACCTATAAAGGACGTGCCGATTTCTTCTCCAACTATTATGAAAAGCCAGAGAATATTAATTTGTACATGACCAACATGTTTACATTTAAAATTAATAAAAACTTTTCTGCTAACTACAGTCTTGATTTAATTTACGACGATAAGATTAAGAATTTTGGGCCCAATAAAAGTTCACCAGGATTGCAATTAAAAAGTATAATTGGGGTAGGCTATTTTAAAAATTTACAGGTTAAAAAAATAGTGCTTCTGCCCAAGATTTAAAACAACAACAGCAAAATAAATTATTGGGTGATCGCCTTTAGCGTATGCTTAATTTTATTGGCCTTATGGGTTAGGTCTTGATAGTCTTTACTAATAATAGTTACATGTCCCATTTTTCTACCGGGTTTGGTTTGTTTTTTTCCATAGATATGTACAAAGACATTGTCCATGGTAAGTACTTCTTCTAAACCTTCATAATGTACCGGTCCGTTATAACCTTCGGCACCAATAATATTCACTATTGCCGATGGTAAAATGGCATCCGTATTGCCCATTGGATAATCTAATAAAATTCGAAGCAACATATCATATTGACTGCTGTAATTGGCTTCGATGGTGTGGTGCCCGCTATTGTGCACACGGGGGGCAGTTTCATTGACCCAAATTTCACCTTGTGCATCTATAAATAATTCTATGGCAAATAAACCCGGACTATTTAATCCTTTGACCACTTTACGGGCAATGGCTTGTGCTTTCCACAATTTTTTCTCCTCTAAATTTGCTGGGCTAAGCTGGTAATCTAATAAATTATAAACCGTATCAAAAACCATTTCTGCTGGCGGATAAATAATGGTTTCTCCTTTGGCATTCATGCCCACAATCAATGCAATTTCGGTGGCAATTTTTACTTTCTTTTCTAAAACAGAGGGCACATTAAAAGCCAATTCAATTTCTTTTTCTGTATTAATTATTTGTACCCCTTTGCCATCATAGCCGCCTTCGCCCATTTTGTGCACTGCAGGTAAGAAATCAATATGCGCTAATACATCGGAAGCATGCTGTGTAATAAAAAAGGGAGCAGTAGGTATTTCGTTGTCTTTATAAAATTGTTTTTGAAGCACTTTATTTTTAATGGTGCGAATGGCCGAAGGGGTAGGATATACTTTCACGCCTTCTTTTTCCAATTGTTCTAAAGCATCTACATTCACGGCTTCAATTTCAATGGTAAGGGCGTCTAAGTTTTTGCCAAAATTATAGACGGCATCATAATCCTGAATATTGCCCAAAGTAAAATGATGGCATAAATGCGCTGCAGGGCATTGCGCATCGTTTTCTAGCACATAGGTAGTTACATCAAAATTAGCCGCTGCTTGCAATAACATTCTTCCTAATTGGCCGCCCCCTAATATACCTACTTTCATTATTTGGATACTTTTAACAAAGATAAGGGTCTTGGACAAGTTTTCATTTTGCATAGCGCCCAAAAGCAGTTAAATTTGTTTCTAATTAAGTTGAAATGCCATTAATACCTATTATATCAGTCAAAAATTTGGTAAAATCCTATGGCGATTTTAAAGCAGTGAAGGGTATTAGCTTTGATGTATTTGAAGGAGAGATTTTTGGATTATTAGGCCCCAATGGCGCAGGAAAATCTACCACATTGGAAATCATAGAAACACTGAGAGAAAAAACCAGTGGAGAAGTGATGGTGAATGGATTAAATATTGAGGAGTCACCGGAAGCCATTAAAAAAATTATTGGTGTGCAACTGCAAACAGCAGGGTTTTATCCTAATTTAAATTTAACTGAACTCATGCAGTTATTTATTGGCTTGTATCAAACCACTGTTGATCCAATGGCCTTATTGAAGAAAGTGAATTTGGAAGATAAGGCAAAAGCTAAATACAAGGAATTGAGTGGGGGACAGAAACAACGTTTTTCTATTGCCACTACTTTAATCAATCAACCTAAAATTATTTTTTTAGACGAACCCACCACAGGGCTCGATCCACAAGCGCGAAGAAATTTATGGGAGTTGATTAAGGAAATTAGAGCTAATGGAACCACTGTCATTATTACCACACATTACATGGATGAAGCAGAAGTATTATGTGATCGAGTAGCTATTATTGATAGTGGAGAAATTGTAGTGATTAATACGCCGAATGAATTGATTGATGAGTTGGTCGCTTCGGGGTTTGAAAAAGTGAAAGAAGTAAAGAAAGCCAATTTAGAAGATGTATTTATTCATAAAACAGGTAAGGCTTGGAGAGAGGAGTAATTTTTTAAAAATAATTAATAAAATATAAAACTGAATAGTATGACACAAGATCCACGTTATCCCATTGGAAAATTCGAAGCCATGCCTTTTTCTGAAGCCACTAAAAAAAGTTGGATACATGAAGTAAGAGTAGCCCCTAGAAATTTAGAATTAACAGTGCAGCATTTGGATAAATCGCAATTGGACACTCCTTATAGAGATGGTGGATGGACTGTGCATCAACTGATTCACCATATGGCGGATAGTCATATGAATGCATTTATTCGTTTTAAATTGGCCTTAACCGAAGACGTACCACCTATTAAAACCTATGATGAAAAAGCTTGGGTAAATACTGCGGATGCGTTGTTGACACCTATTAATTATTCTACGACCATTTTACATGCATTGCATGAGCGTTGGGCCAATTTATTAGAATCAATGACCGATGAACAATGGCAAAGAACCTTATTTCATCCAGTGCGCAATGCCGAAGTGAGTTTATGGGATATGCTTTCTATTTATTCATGGCATGGCAAACACCATATTGCACATATTAAAAACTTAATTGACCAGAAGGGCTGGTAGTAGTTAGTTAAAAAGTTTTCTATTTACTTCGGCTACTAAATAAACGCTGCCAATGACCAAGATTAAATCTTTGGGCTGGCTGTTTTGTTTGGCGTTTACAATGGCTTGATTGACGTCCTGATAACAGGCACCAAATAACCCTAAGGCTTCTGCTTTCATGGCTAACTCTTTGGCAGCAAGTGCTCGTGGGATATGTGATTGTGTAAAATAGTAGTTGGCTTTTTGAGGAAGTAGTTTTAGAACGGCATCCACATCTTTGTCCTTGACCATGCCCGTTACAATATGTAATTGATCGTAGGGTAATGTTGCTAATTGTTCCAATAAGGCATGTATGCCATGTTCGTTGTGTGCTACATCTAAAACAATATTGGGGGAAGATTGGAGACATTCCCAACGACCCATTAATCCTGTTGTTTTTTTTATTTGACCTAATGCGGTGGAAATTATTGCTGAATTTATTTTCCAACCCATCCTTGCTAAAAGTTGAGCGGCTTCTAAAACACCTTTTAAATTTTTTGATTGATATTTTCCTGGGAGGTCGCAATGAATGGTAAAATCTTTATTAAAAATTGGGGCTTCCAATAAATGGTAGGAAGGTTGCGTGAAGGAGAAGCTGGCCGTATGCCAATTGTTTTCAAAATGCGTAAGCGATAAAAAATCTTCACTAAAATAAATAGGAGCATTTAAGCTTTTGGCTTTTTGTTCAAATATTTTGGTGGTTTCATGGATGCGTTCACTTATTAAAATAGGAACTCCTTGTTTGATGATACCTGCTTTCTCCCCAGCAATGAGTTCTAAGGTATTGCCTAATAAATTCATATGGTCCCAACCTATATTGGTAATGATGCTTAAAATAGGTGTAATGACATTGGTGCTATCTAATCTACCTCCTAAACCAGTTTCAATGATGGCAATATCACATTTTTCTAGTGCAAAATAATCAAAAGCCATACCAACGGTAATTTCAAAAAAAGAGGGTTCTATTTTTTCAATGACAGGTTTAATTTTATTGGTAAAAGCGACCACAAAATCTTCAGTGCACATTTCTCCATTTATTTTTATGCGTTCTCTAAAATCATATAAATGAGGAGAAGTATATAAGCCCGTTTTATAGCCTGCGGCTTGGAAGATAGCGGCTAACATATGACTGGTAGATCCTTTGCCATTGGTGCCAGCAACATGAATAGTTTTTATTTTATGTTGAGGATTGTCTAAGAAATTACAAATCTCTAAGGTATTGTGTAAATCGTTTTTAATGGCTGCGGCGCCTATTCGACTAAATAGCGGTAAGCGACTGTATAAATAGTCGATGGATGCTTGATAAGACATAATGGATTATTGCACTTCGAATTTAAACTTAACAGTGACCATCGAGCTATGATCAGCTCCGTTGAAGTTTATTTTTGTTAAGTATTCGACGATGGCTTTTTTATATTTCGGATCATTGGAGGAAGATCCTTTTACTATTTGGATAAATCTGCCTTGACCAGCAGGACTAACTTCAATCTCTGCATAGATGGAGGCGGCTTCCACATCTCCATTGAAAGAATAAGCTTTGGTAACATGTCTATCACCTTTGGTAACAAATGGGCCACCTGCACCTGTATAATTTTTCCCATCAATACTTCCATTGGCCACGCCTTGATCTCCTTTGCCTCCAGCGATACCTTGGTCTTTAACATTGTTGTAGCTGTCTTGATTGTTTCCACCTTTGCCATTACCACCAGCATATTTTCCCATTAAGGCTTTTGGTTTAGGAGCAGGAGGCAAGGGTAAGTTTTTTATATTAGTTTTAGCTTTTGCCGATCTAATGGCTTCGTCATTGGGATCGTTTGAATTCGCATTAATTTTTACAGACTTATTAATGGCAGTGGCTTTTACTTTTTTACTGGAACCTACTTCTGGTGCTGGCGCTTCTTTACTTTTTGGAGCAATGTCTCCTTGTCCGGTGGTACTATTGCCTAAATTAACTTCCATATAAGCAGCTTCGGGAGGAACAATTGTAGGGGCCGTTTGTTGCCAATGCATAACTACAAATAGTAAGGACAAGGCAATACATATCAAAAGCGTGTAAACACCCGCTTTAATATTTTTTTCTTGTTCGAAGCTTAACTGCATAGCATAAAATTAATGCAAAAACACATCATAACCCAATCTGCAAAGGGTAGCTATAATAACGATTAAAAAAAAGGTTCTTATAAATTTATTGCCTTTAGCGATGGCCATTTTAGAACCTAAAAAGCCACCTAAGGCATTACAAGCTGCCATGGGTAAAGCAATGCTCCAAATGATGGAACCCTTTAATAAAAATAACAGAATGGAGCCTAAGTTGGTGGCAAGATTCACCACTTTAGCATGCGCATTGGCTTGTAAAAAGTCAAACCCAAGAATACTAATAAATGCCAATACCAATAAGCTACCAGCCCCTGGGCCAATAAAGCCATCGTAAAATCCAATGACCAAGCAAATGCCTGCTCCTTGATACCATTTAAATTTAAAATCAGCATTTTGTATTTCGAGTCCTAAATTTTTATTGGTATAGGTATATAGAGCAATTAGCACCAGCACTATAAAAATTAAGGGCTTCATGAATGCATTACTTACTAAAGTCAGACAATAGGATCCTGTAAATGCTGCAATAAAAGCAATGCTGGTAAAAAGTAATAGCCTTTTTTTTGAAATTTTTACTTTCTTTAAATATTGTCTAGCAGCAAAAAAAGTACCAGTGAAGGAAGGAATTTTTAATGATCCAATAACGCGCGAGATGGGTTCATTGGGAAATAAAATAATGCCAGCGGGGGTTTGAATAAGACCACCACCTCCAACAATCGCATCCACAAATCCAGCTAAAAATGCAATACAACATAAAATAAGTGTAATGGAATTCATTTTTGACTATTAGGATTGGTGCACAATGGGTTTAATAGGGCTAGGCCAGGTATTAATAATGATGCCAGCTACAATTATTAAACCACTTATTACTTGTGCGGTAGAAAAACTTTCTCCTAAAAATAAAACGGCTTCAATGGAACTTAAAAAGGGAATCAAGGTTCCAAATAAGGCAGCTTTTCCTGCGCCAATTTTTTGAATAGCATTGTTCCAAATTAAA
>Ga0209829_10001450_pt1 | contig 19198 bp, 7 predicted proteins | sample C_140205_EF_Meta_FD_187311 | JGI IMG/M metagenome (GOLD analysis project Ga0209829, IMG submission 187311) | Freshwater microbial communities from Lake Croche, Canada to study carbon cycling - C_140205_EF_MetaG (SPAdes) (version 2) | ecosystem: Environmental > Aquatic > Freshwater > Lake...
CGCGCGATTACGCTGACCTTTGCGACCAGCCTGCCGGGGGTGACGGATCCGGCCTGGGGCGTCTCCATGCTGGGGGGCACGTATTCCGAGACGGTCACGGGCCTGCGGGCCACGCCGATTTCCACCGCGGGCACCTTTATCCTCTACCGCGTCGCCACGAGTGCGGCGCTGCTCACGCCCTAATCGCGGCTGATTTTCCCCGCTTTTTTCATTTTTTCTCCCTGTTTTCCACTTCATGAAATCGTCCCTCCGCTCCCTTCCGCTCGTGGTGCTCGCGGCATTGCTCTTCGGTCACGTTCCTTCCTTGCCCGCGCAGACCATCGGCGGCGCGCCCAACACCATCGACTACCAAGGCAAGGCCCTGGATGCTCAGGGGGCGGTGCTCGCTCCCACCACTGCGGCCAACTACGAGATGACCTTCCGGATCTATGATGCGCAGGAGGGCGGCATGATCATCTGGGCGGAGAAACAGATCGTGACCGTGAGCAAGGGCCTTTTTTCGGTGCGTTTGGGCGAGGGCACCGCGACCGGGGAGGGCACCGTGCTCCAGACCAATCTCGCCGACGCCTTCACCGCCGCGTCCCGTTTCCTCGGCGTGACCATCGCCATTTCGGGGCAGACCCCGGTGGAGATTTTGCCCCGGCTCGCGTTTCTCGCGACGCCCTTTGCGTATAGTGCCAATCGCAGCATTACCGCCGAGCGCCTCGTGCTCAACCCCAGCGCCACCGCAGTCCCGTCAGCGGTCAACGCTAGTGCGGTCAGCTACGCCACCCAGACGCTCACCACGGGGGACTTCACCCTGAATGAAAATAATCACACCATTACCGCCAACGCGGTCTCCGGGTGGGTTAATATTACGTTGCCCGCCGTCACCACGCGGCGCGAATACTTTATCATTAAGACCGATACCTCGTTTAACCCGGTCCAGGTACTGGCACCGAGCGGTGGCACGATCACGGGGGCTTCCGCGTATCAGCTTGCTGCCTGGTCCACGAGCGGGGGCACGGGTGGCGGCGACCGCATCAAATTGAAGGTGCGCGGGGAGTCGATTACGATTCAGAATACCGGGGGAAATGAATGGTGGGTCGTCAGCGATACGCGCGACAAGACGCCCGTGGGTACGATCATCGCGATCGGTGGAAATAGTTACGGCGGCTGGCCGGCGGGTTATTGGTATTGTGATGGTACCGTCAAAAATCGCACCGACATTCTCTCGGTCGACCTGTTCGCCGTGATTGGCACGCAATGGGGCGGACCCAATGCCACGCAATTTAACTTACCCGACCTGCGCGGGACCTTTCTGCGCGGGGTGGATGGGGGCCGCGGCATCGATGTGGATCGCAACTCCCGTTTTGCCGCCTACGCCGGCTCAGCCGCCGGCGATGCGCCGGGCTCCTACCAGTGGTCGGCTCTCGGTTCGCATACGCACACGTTTACGGGCTCCAGCTCTGGCACGACCTCGAATGGCTCCCATGACCATATGGTCAGGGAATATAATGTGCGGACTGGGGACAATGTGACTCAAGGAAGTTATGGATTGGCGAGAAGAACTAAGGTCGGCGAGGGCTTGACGGCGAGTTCCGTAGACACTGGCGGTTCCGGGGATCAGCTCGATCTCATTAACTGGCCCGCAGCTATCCCCTCTGACGGCGCGCATACGCATACGGTCACCCCGAACGGCTCGATCGCCAACACCGGTGCCGCCGAGACCCGGCCGTCCAACGCCGGCGTCTACTACTTCATTAAATACTAATGTTCCTGTCCCACCCCGTGTCTGACGCTGGCCCACCTCTTCGGATGAACTTTTTATCCCGCACCGTCCTCGGGTGGGTGTTGTTCGGCCTGTGCACGGTGGGGGGCCTGCGCGCGCAGACGCCGCCCTCACTGGAAAACGACGTGCGCAATATCTTGTCGTACCAGCCCGCGAGCGCTTGGCCGCCACCACCGCCTTCGCTCGTCCTTGATGCGCGCACGCCGAGCCCGCGCCAGTTCAAGGCGGGCACGATTCTAGGCGGCTGGCAAACCGCCCGCACCTATCGTCGTGGCGTGACGATTACCAATCCCAGCTTCGAAACCCCCGTCCTCACCGCGGGGTCGTGGACTAATTACAGCCCCGCGGATACCGGTTGGGTGATGGTGGCTGCGGGTGTCACCACCCAGTCCACGTGGTTTAGCCCGGCGGCAGTCTATGGCCAGCAGGGCGCTTTTATTCAGGGCGGCGGATCGATTTATCAAGACGTGTATTTGGCGGCGGGTACCTACAGCATTCGCTTCAAAGCCGTGGGGCGGCTCGATACGCTCGATAACGGCTTGCGCCTGTATCTGGGCACAACGCTGGTGGCCTCGTGGCCGGATACGGTCATCAGCCAGACGGAGTGGCGGGACTTTGCCACGGCGAACGCGACGATCGCGACGGCCGGCACCTATCGCTTGAAGTTTGAAGGTATGGGTGGCGCGGGCGACCGGGCGACCGTGATCGATGCGATCGCCATGGAATCGGTGGGGGCGCAGCCGAATGCCGCGCCCTTCGTCGCAGCGACCTCGGTCGGCGTCACGCTGGGGAGCACCGCGACGCTCTATGGTTTGGCCTCGGATGGCCAATACCTCTACGTGAAGCACGGCACGGCTGCGATCTGGGTGTATAAATTCGACGGCACGCGGGTGGCGGCCAATTCCGTCGCCAATCTCGCCTCGGATTCGAATGAAATGACGTGGGCGAAGGGTTATTTGTATGCGCGCAATGGAGGCACGCTCTATCGGATTTCGACCCAGGACTGGTCCAGCCTGCCGGTGAGCGTCGACAGCGCCGCTCCGCTGCTGTCCTCCGCTGGGTGGATGTCCTCCAATCTGATCTCCACGCCGGACGGCCGCCTCGGTACGGTGGGCTCCACCAGCGGTGGGCAATTTACGGTGCGGTTTTACGCGTTGTCGGCGGATGGGCTGAGCTTGACGTGGAGTCAGGATCACACCCTTTCCGAAACGGCAACGTTTGATGAACACGGTTTTGCCACGGACGGCACCTACCTCTTTCGGATGACCTATGGCGCCTCCTACAAAGCGTATTCGCTGGCCACGGGGGCCGTCGCCACGACGGGCACGTGGGATCTAAGAGCCCCGGGCAGCGGGGTTTCGCTGGTGAATCCGACCTATCTTACGCGCGATCACGTGTCGGGCCGGTTTATTATCGGTGAGTACGCGGCATCGAAGGTCATTATGACGGCGGCGGCGGCGGCGGCGCCGGAACTGCTGGCGGGCAGCAGCAGCACGGTGGCCGGGGCGGCGTCTGTGCTCCTCCCGAAAGGCATCCCGAAAAATGCGGATGGCACGGTGAAAGCGGGGGAAGGGGTGCAGCTCGAGTATGTGCGGATGACGAATCCGTTGGTGATGCGCCAGACGGCCTTCGCCCTCGGAGCGCAAGTGACGCCCCCGGCCTATGCGGCCAACGGCCGGGCGCTGACGGCAGATGAACTGAGTTCATGGTATTTGCCCGCGCCGCAGAATGCGACCACGGGTCGGTTTTACTACAGTCCACACGCGCAGCAGGTGTTTGCCACCCAGCCCGGCGTGATCGATGTCGTGTGGGTGGAGCGGGCCTCCGGCGCGACGAACTCCCGCCAATACGTGATCGCGGCCTCGCCGGTGAAGCCGGTAAAACAAATGTATTGGACGGAAAACGGCTTCAAGGCCCCCTTGGTGCAGGTGCCCAGCTCGCGGGTTTCCACGGTGAATATCGTCTACAACACGCTCTTTCCGGCAACGGTGGCAGCCAACTATGTGCGCCCGGGCGAAACGGCCTCCCCCGACCTCGATCTCACGGTGGCGAAGAGGACCCTCTGGTTCAGTCCCATCGACAATGCCATCCACGCCTACAATGCCGAGGGTCGCGTCTTCGTGGAGTTTCTGGGCGCGATCCAGAGCGACGGGGTGAGCCGCCAGTTTCTCGGTTATGAGATCGTGGAGGTGGCCAAGGAAATCGTGCCCCGCACGGAGCGCGTCTCCATCGGCGACGAATTGCCCCCGATCAACGGCGAGAGCGGGTTGGTGGCCGCGGTGATCGCGGGCACCGCCGATGGCGATGGCCGGGGGGCGTTTTTGCACCAAGCCGTGGCGCAGGGCGCCAACACGGGCTTCCGGCTCTTTGCGATCCGGATCACGACGCCGCTGTATTCTGCCGGGGTGGAAATCCCCAGCAACGAAGTGTTGATGTATTGGCAACAAGCGGGCGATTTGGGGCTGCTCTGGCCCAAATATTATGCGGGCTACATTTTGACGTGGCCGGCCGATCGCGCGCGCTATTCCATTTATGCGCGCTCCCTCGATCCCAGTACCGCCACCTCGGTGGTGCTCAATTCGGCCGACAGTCCGATGCTCGTGTATCAGGACGATCCGACCAAGGCCCATGCGACCGTCTCGCAGGACTTCCGGTTTTCAACGAAGGTGACGGTGGCCGCGCCGGTGGGACGCTCGCTGATCCGCTACACGAACGGCAATGACATCTGGTTTGAGCGGGTGTATTCGGAACTCGATACCACGGCTTCCACCTACGCCACCTTGGAGCCCGCCACGGTGGGCCAGCGCATTCTCCCGCCGGCGGGCACGGATGCCCTGGTCGGCTACATCCGCCCGGTGACCGACGGCATCGCCTACAATCCTAAGGCCTATCTCGATCCCTTCGTCGTGGGCTTCGACAACGCCAAGCAGGGTGCCATTATCGGCGTCAACGCCCTGCCGGGTAAGAACACCTTGGAGGTGTGGTGGTATAAAAAAAATGCACCGGTGGGTGGGGCGTTCGCCGCCACCTATTGGCCCTCGGTGGTGAAGCGGTACGCGCTGGCGTGGCCGACGGCCCCCCAAGAGATCGTGCTGGCGAGCAATGCCGGCTCCGGTGACCTGCCCTCGCTGCAGGCGAAAGGCGCCATCTACACCCAGAACGTCGCCACGCTGCCCGGTTACAACCCCAACGAGGAGCACGCCCTGATGATCAACGGCCGCGCCTGGGCGCTGCGCGACGACCTCAACCTCCTCGCCACCTCGTCGGACAAGTATGTGCTGATCGACTACACGGAGGCGGATGAACGTCCGGCCATGGCGGTCTTTAAGGTCCTGCGCGAGAAGCCTCTGGCCGGCATTGTTTTCAGCTACGATGCGGTGGCGGGTAAGGTGCTGCAGGCCCCGATGCCGCTGCCCATTCTACCGCTGCCCGTGCAGGGGACGACGCTCCCGGCGGGCGCCACGGTGGACACCTATTGGAAAACGTATTTTGCTTCGTCCACCCTGTGGACCTTTCCCACGCCCAAGGCCGGAAAACGCGTCGCGAACCACGAAGTCCCGCCCACGACGGTCGATGCGCCCGCGCTGGCCAGCCTGACGACGTCGAAGCTCAACGATTCCGCGCCGGTGTACGGCGAGTTCACTTGGCTCGACCGCAAGGGCACGACGTGGGTGTACCGCGGCATGCACGCGGGGGCCACGACGGCGACCTTCTCCATGCGGTATTTCTACCCCACGCAACCGGGCTTCTGGTTTCCCGAGCTTACCGTCCAGCCAGCCTTGGGCACGATCGTCCCGTATTTGCGCAAAGTGGCGACGGACAATCCGCTGACAGGCGAGCCGCTGCCCATCGTGTTCAAGCCGCTGTGGCCGGCGTCGGCCCCCCAGCTCCTCGTCGGGCAGACCCTGACCAATCCGAAGAACGGCCTGCCGGCGGTCCGCGGCCAGACCAGCGCCGAAGTGATCTACCAACAGTCCATCGCGCGCGACACGGCGGGCGCGCTCCAGAGCGTCGTGCTGTTTGATCCCACGAGGGCGAAGACCTATCCCTTGGCCACGGCCACGCTGTCGGGCCTGCCCGCCAGCATCGCCACCGACACCCTGCAAGGCAAAACCTACTTCACCCGCCTGCCGCCTCATCTCATCCAACGGGTCTATTTTGATCCCACGCTGGGCACGCTCGGTGCCCTCGTGTTCAAGGGGCAATTCAAGAAGGAGGGCTTGGGCGATGACTACCTGCTCGTCAATATCCTCAGCACGGACGATGTGACGGCTCTCAAAGGGCTCGTCGACAGCGCCGATCTCAAGAAGAGTGCGTGGAATACGGCCATCGATGGCCTCAAGACAAAGGTGGAAACCTTTATGGAAGATCCGAGCAAACGCGGGACCTATATAGTTGATACGGGCTCGACGACGGCCCCGCTCCGGGCCGACCCCACAAAGTCCGTGCTCGGCATCGAATTGGCCTCGGTGATCGATGACGACACGGCGGTGGATTCCTATGCGCTGAACGCCGCCGGTGGCGGGTCCGGCTACGTCGTCATGAGCGTCGGCAATGGCCAAGCCTTCACGCCGGTTGACGAGCCGGTGTCACTGAATGTGTTCAAGGTGGTGGCGCCGCTGTACCGCGGCGAGCTGAAGGTGATCGCCCCGACGAACCCGCTGGACGAAAAGATCACGTTGCAGCACTCCCTCGATTTCGCCGGCAAACCGCAGGACTACGAATTTCAGTGGAAGTATGCGCCGCCGGTTAACGGCGCCCCGCCCGTCCTCTACACCTTTACCGCCAGCGTCCTCCTCGGCAATGCGTCGGGCTGGACCACGTATAACCAGCCGCCGGCTGATTTCGCCGCTCTGCGTCTGCCGAATGCGACGCTGACCGGGGTCGCGGCGACGACGCCCGCGCCCGTGACGATCCGCGACAGCCTCGACACCGCCGTTCACGGCACGACCCGGCCGCAGGCGGTGTTGCGCAATCAATTCGATATCACGACCGTGCTGCCGCTCAAGGCCTACCTCAGCGTGCAGTTAAACGCGCGTGATGGCGCGGAGATCTATCTGAACGAGTCGCTCGTGGCGGTCGTCAATCGCGACCCCGCCCGCAACTCCTCGCCCTCGCCCTCGCCGGGCAATGGCTTCAGCCCGCTGCCCCTGCTCTTCGAAGTGCCGGCCGCGCTCCTGCGCACGACCGGCAACGTGCTCGCTCTCGAACTTTACACGGATTCCGACGTGGGGGTTGGCTCGATCGTCAACGCCAAGCTCGAAGGCCTCGTCGCGAGCTTTGATACCAGCCAGTGGCTGGCGATCTCGGCCTCCGCGACAGAAACGGCCTCCACCCTCACGACAGGGTCCATCGTGGGCAAAGTGCGCCACGTGATCCAAGGCACCAGTCTGCTGACGCTGACGGACAACTACCTGACGATGCGCTATCGCGCGCGCTTGGCGACGAATGCGGCTTATGTTGCCCCGACGGCGACGACCAACCCCGGTGGCTGGTCGCAATGGACGGAGCCCGCGCTGGCGGAAGGCTGGATCAAACGCGCGCTGGCGGGGATTAATCCCTTCGGGCAACGCGTGACGGATTTGTTTAATAATGCGATCAACACCGATGTGAGTTTGGTGCAGCAGGCAGGGAAGCGGTGGGAGGGCGATATCGCCCTGAATCTCTCTAACATCAATAGTTTTGGGCTGATCGAGATTTACGAAACGATCTTGCGCCGCGGCAAAATGCTGTCGATCGAAGGCACGCCGGCGATTAACTACGGGGCGGCCAACGATGCCCTGCTGCTCGCTGCGGGCTATCTTTCGGATCTCTATGTGATCCACGGCAACGAGGCCTTTGCGGATGCGGCCAACCCGACCATTGCCTTCGGCACGGATAACGGCAGCACCTATGGCGACGTCGCCACCTCGCTCTTCGCGTTCAAGGGGCAATTGCCCGGCGTGATGGACGAGGAGCTTGCGCTGCTGCGCGGCCGCAACAACGGGCTCCAACCCGGCACCCAAGTGGCGCCCGTTTACAATCGCCTCGTGTGGAATTACACGCGTGGCATTTCGTCCGGCGAGGCGATCTACGCGCTCAACTATAACATGAAGGATATGAACGGCGATGGGGTGATCAACGCCGCGGATGCCGCCATCCTGTATCCCCAAGGCCACGGCGATGCCTACGGCCACTATCTGACGGCCCTCACCGGTTATTACGGGCTTTTGGCCAATAGTAACTTTTCGTGGCAGCCCCGCATCGAGGCCGTGACCATTCTGGGCAAACCGGTGGCGGTCGATTATCTGGACGAGCGGAAGTTTGCGACGGCCGCCGTCGCTCTGGCCCGCACCGCCGCCCTGACCGTGGACCTCACGTATCGCCAAGCCTATACGGCCTCCGCCGTCACGACTTGGGCCAATCTCAAGGATACCTACGTCAATGGCGGCGTGAGCCGGCGCTGGGGCGTGGATGACTGGTGTACCCGCGGCGGGCAGGGCGCCTACTTCCACTGGCTGACCGGCAACTCGATGCTCCCGGCCTTCGATCCCGACCCCGCGCACCAAGGCATTCAGATCATCGACCGCACGACGGTGCCGGAGCTGAAGGAATTGGTCGCGCAGGCGACGGCCATTCAGCAGTCGCTGAGCAACGCGGACGCGCACCTCAATCCCCTCGGGCTGGCGGAAGGCGCCTTGGCCTTCGACGTATCGCCGGCCGCCGTCGATGCCGGCTCCACGCATTTCGAGCAGATTTACGACCGCGCCACCAAGGCGCTGCAAAACACCGTGACGGCGTTTAACAATGCCAAGGGTTCCACTCAATTGCTGCGGCAGCAGGGCGACAGTCTGAGCGCAACGCTCGAGATCATTACCCAGCAGGAGCAGGCCTACACGAACCAGTTAATCGAGCTCTACGGCACGCCCTACCCGGACGATATCGGACCGGGTAAGACTTACGTGCAGGATTACGCCGGTCCCGATCTGCTGCATTACGGCTATCTCGATATCAAAGAGCAGTTCATCTCCGCCGGGGAGAAGGACTATCCATTTTTTGTCGCTCCGGCTTTCCAAGCGGCGAACCCGTCCGTCATTAATTTTACGGATGGCGGTAAGGTGATCTATCACTTGGACTCCGAGGGGGCCTTTCGCAAACCGGCCACGTGGACCGGTCGTCGGCAAAGCCCGGGTAACCTCCAAACGGCGGCCTCAAATGTGCTCCAGCAGCGGACGGCACTCTGGGAAGTGCTGGAGAATATGACCGGCGCGACGGAAGATTTGGCGACCAACGTCGTGTTGTTCCAGGCGGCGGTGAGCCGTAATAAGACCGAGAAAGACGCCCTCAATCACTATCAGGCTGCTTTTACCACGATTGAGACGATCCAGCAGGCGCTGCACAGCGGCGAGTTGATCGGCGAGGCCATCGCCCAGTTCAACAAGGATCTGAAGGAGGCCGCCAAGGAGGCGCTGCCCACCACGGTGGGGGTGATCGCAGGTGTGGCTGCCGGCGTGATCGCCGATCCGCTGTCGCCGGGTCGGGCTGCGATCGCGGCGGCCGGTGCGGCGGTCGGTTTCATCGCCCAGAACGCGGTTGTGATCCTGAAAATTTCCCAGCTGGTCACTGAACAGACTAAATCGTCCTTGGAGCGTCTGCAGGAACTCCAACAGCTCGACACCGCGTGGGCGTACGAAAACCAGCAGTTGATCGCTGAGCTGAAATTACACCTCAGCGCCGTGACGGGTATTCAGCCGGCGATCGAAATGGCGCTGCGGGCCTACGACCAAGCGCAGCGGGATTATTATTCGCAGGTGGCGCTCGGCGACCGCATCCAGGTGGAGCGCGAGACCTTCCGTAAACGCTCCGCCGCACTCATCCAAGGCTATCGGACGAAGGATCTGGCCTTCCGGGCCTTCCGCGACGAGGCGCTGGAAAAATACAAACAGCTCTTCGATCTCTCCTCCCGCTACGCCTACCTCGCGGCCAATGCCTACGATTTCGAGACGGGCTTGTTGAACGCGGCCGGCAACAGCACGGCGGCCGCGTTTGTCGACAAGATCGTCAAGGCCCGGTCGCCGGGTGTGATGGTGGACGGGGTGCCGCAAGTGGGCGGCTCGACGACGGGCGATCCCGGGCTCGCCGGGGCCCTCGCCCAGATGAACGCCGATTGGTCGGTGGTGAAGACGCGCCTCGGGTTTAATAACCCCGACGGCTACCGCACCACCTTCTCGTTGCGTGCGGAAAACCACCGTATCCTCAGTGGCACCGCAGGTGACCAAGCGTGGCGCGCGGTCTTGCAGGCGGCGCGGCGCGACAACCTCATGGACGACCCCGATGCGGCGCGCTACTGCCTCAACCTCGGGCTCTCGGCCCAGCTTTCGGTGCCGGGCCTGATTCTGGAATTCACCACGACGATCTCGCCGGGCTACAACTTTTTCGGCCAGCTCCTCGCCGGTGGCGACAGCACCTTCAGCGAGACCTCGTTTGCGACCAAGATCCGCTCCTCCGGCATCGCCTTCACCGGCTACTCCGGCATGGTCGGACCGAACGCCACCGCGAATGTGGTGACCTCCATCGGCGGCACGACTCCGGCGGACCCCTACACCGCCTATACGAGCGCCACGGCCCTCAGCGCCACGCCTTATGTTTACCTGATTCCGACGGGCATGGATTCCATGCGCTCGCCCTTGGGCGGCGGCAGCGTGGTGCGCACGTGGGCCGTACGCGACCAAGCGATCCCCTTGCCATTTAATATCGGCGGGGGCGATTTTGCGACCGCCAAGACGTGGTCGTCCGACCAATCGCTGTCGGAAGCCTTCACTCTGCGGCAGCACCAGGCCTTCCGCGCGGTGCCCGATGACACCGTGTTTAACAGCGCGCCCAGCACCGCGCTCGGCTTCACCAACGCCCGCCTCGTCGGCCGCTCGGTCTGGAACGGTAAGTGGAAGATCATTATCCCCGGCAAGACGTTGCTGGCTGATCCCAACCAAGGCCTTCAGATCTTCATCGATACGGTGAAGGACATCAAACTGCACCTCCAGACCTACTCCACCGCGGGGAACTGACCATACTCGCCCCATCCCATAAATCTTTTTATCTCACCGAACCATCATACCACCGATCCCCTTTTGCTGAACTTGACTGACACCACGAGATCCCCCGCCCCGACCTTACCGCGAGTCTCGGCCGGTCCTTAGGTGGGCCCCGCGTGCTGGCCCATCTCTAGCTTGAGGGCAGCGATAAAGTTTTTCACGGGAGCAGAGGTTTCATTTTTCAACCACACCGCCCTGAGCTGAAATTTGGGGTCGTCTTTTCTCACCTCAATCGGGCGTTCCACTACACCCGGTGGAGGCGGCACCTTGTACAATTTAGGCCCCAGCACCACCCCTTGATTGCAGATCAAGAATGCGAACATGCTCTCAAAGCTACTCACCACCTTAACTTTGGCCGGCTTAAGGGAGTGTTTTTGAAATAACTCCTTAATGAGTGTCGCATGGCGCCCAAGGGCGATACCAGCCGACAAACACAGGATAGTCTCCTGAGTGAGTTCAGTAAGTTTTATGCTCGTTTTGATCGAGAGGGGATGAAACCTGGAAAGGAGCACGATCGGATCCCGCTCCAAGACAGCCCATTGCTCCAGATGGGGAATCTCGGGGTCTCCTTTTTCGTTAATCGTAAACGCAATCTGGATCTGCTTGTTCTCGAGCTGAGCGATCTGCTCATCGGGACTGATGTCCTTCAGAGAAACCTCAATCTGCGGATAAGCGTGCGCGAAGCGCGAGAGCGTGGCGGGTAAAAATTCGCCGCTCACCGGCCCAAAGATACCTAGACTCAACTTGCCCGCATGACCGCCGACCGCTCCGCGGACCGCTGCGACCGCCTCGTTGGCCTTGGCCAGCACGGCCTCAGCCTGCTCGAAGAAAACCACCCCGGCGCTCGTGAGTTTCACCTTCTTGGTATCGCGATCGAAGAGACGCGCCTCCAGTTCGTACTCCAAATCCTTGATTTGCTTGCTCAGAGAAGGACTCGCCACGCGCAAAATCTCCGCCGCACGTCGGAAATTCAATTCCTTCGCGAGGACTACAAAGTATTTGAGATGCCTAAGTTCCATGGCTGTCGTTAGTTTCGTAAGATTGGCTGGAGCTCACATTCTGGGCCGAATATTTCACACCTCAACGTGTGCAACGTTCCCATGGTGCGTGTGCAATATCCGCGCCAAGGCCTACCTCGGCAAAGCCTAGACATTCTGTGTTAAACTCAAGCCGCGACATTCTGAAAAAGGAAGGTGCGACGGCGGGTGGGGTCAAGTGCCACTGTTAGCTTAAAGCTATCACAGTGCGACCAACGAAGTAATTCTCTCTGCGGCGTCGCCGTGCTATCTTGTGACGAAATATCTAAACCAGTCCGCTCGGCGGATCTCTCACCTTTGCTCCACTTCAATCCATCGCCTCATCGGGCCCAGCTTCGTTCTGGATCGCGCCTCGCCTTCACCGCCGTTCTCGCGGCCGGGCTCGGTCGGTGCCGTGCTGGGCTTTGGCCGGCAGGCACGCAGAGCTGCCCCCGGTTCTTGCTGAAATATGGGGTGGGGTTCGTCGGCGCGCTGGCCCTCTCAGGTGTTGAGCTGTCTGCCGCTGTCACGATCGACGACGCTTTTACCACGCTGGCCGGCACGGCCGGCGACAATGGTTCGATGGATGGCACCGGCAGCGCGGGATACTTTGAGGCCACGAGCTTTCCCATCGGCGGGGTCACCGTGACTAAGATCGGAGTCCAAGATGCCTGGGTGGCGAAGCTGGAATCGCCCCGTCCGGTGGTCTGGGCCAAGAATTTTGGCGGTAGCGGAGCCCGAACCCAAGGCTCCGGCATTTCGGTCGATCCTGTCGGTAATGTCTATTTAGGAGAATTTTTCAGTTCGGCCAATCTGAGGGCCCCGGCGCTGACAGAGCAGCGATGCGAAGCGTTGCGGGGGTCTCCTGCGTCCCACCCATGAAACACCTGTTTAAAACCAGGTTGACCTTACCGCCCTTGACCGTCGCCACGGTGCGCGGGGGGCTGGGGCTGCTGGTGCTGTTGGTCGGCGAGCTGCGCGGCCAGACGGGCAGTGCGCCGGTGGGGGTGATGTCGTACGCGGCGGCGGAAAATTCCACGATCAGTCTGGGCGTGCCGCTGCTGCGGCCGGCGGTGTTGACCGGCAGGGTCAGTGCGGTGACGGGCGCGAAAGTGACCCTGACCGTTCCTGCGGCGGGCTCGGTGCTGCCCTTGGTGGCGGGGGAATCGTATTTTCTCGAAGTGATCGGCCACGTGGATGGGGTGACGACGACGCTGGTGGGGCAGCGGTTTGAAGTGGACGAGGCCGGGACGCTGGCCGACGCAGGCGGTGCGCTCAGCGTGGATACGACGTCGCCGCAGAACACCGCCGCGGCGAGCACGCTGGCCGGTTTGGTCAATTACCGGGTGTCGGTGCGGCCCCATTGGACGCTGGCGGCGTTGCTGGGCACGGGCGCCAAGGCGAAGGTCAACGCGGCGGTTTCCGCCGCGAGTGCGGACCAGGTGTTGGCGTGGAATGGGGTGGGTTTTTCGGTGTACTACGTGCGCAGTGGGCAAGTGCCGCAGTGGCGCAACACGGCGACCGGTGCCGCGAGCCAGGACGGGGCGATTTTGCCGCCCGGGGTGGGGCTCTTTTTGCGCCGGCAGGCCGGGGCGCTGGCGTTCGCGGTACCCGGTGAAGTGCGGACGAATGCGTTTGTGCGGCCGCTGTTTTCCGGGTCGCAAATCATCGCGGGAGGCTTCCCGGTCGACGCGAGCCCGGCGGATTTGAAACTTGCGGCCAGTGCGGGGCTCACGGCGGGCACGGCTCCGAGCAATGCCGACCAGCTGCTGGCCTGGGACGCCACGGCCTTTAGCGTCTACTATCTTCGCGCCGGTCAAGTCCCCCAATGGCGCAATGTCGCGACCGGATTGCTCGACTACTCGGCGACGGCGATTTTGCCGGCCCGCGGGGCCAGTTTGCTGCTGCTGCGGGCGCCGGTCGCGGGCGCGGGGTTGCCGCAGATGGCCCCCTTCAGTCTTTAATACCATGCGCGCACTTTTTCTCTGGGGCGCCTTGAGCGCGGTCGGCGTCGGGGTCCTGTCGGCCCACCAGACGGTGGTGGTGACGAGTGCGGCCGGGGCCGGTGGGATGGGGCGCTTCGCCGACGGCAGAGCTTGGCCGACGACGGGGGGATTTGCCTTTGAGGTCGGGTACTTTGCGGCGGGCTTTAATCCGGCAAAAGAGGCCCGGGCGAGCTGGGCCGGGGCGTGGACGGCGCTGCGGCCGAGCGGGGAGAGCGGGACGGTGGACACGTGGTTTCGCGACGGCCCCAGTGAGTTGTTCTCGATTGCCGGGACGGCCGGAGGGTCCGCTCCGCTCGCCGGGGGCGAGCAGCTGTATGTGTGGGGGGCGAACACGCGCCAGGCGCAGGCGGGGGCGGAGTGGATTTTGCTGACCAATCCGGCGTGGCGCACGGTGGCGGATGGGGGCGCGCGTTTGCCCGACCTGTTCGACACGACGGATGCGGGGACGGTCGCGGTGGTGGGAGAAGTCGCGCGCGCGGGCCGGGATCTGCAGTCGGCGCTCGCCTTCAACGGGGAGCTGCGTCTGGTCGGGCAGGTCGGAGATTTCGCTGTGAGGGCCGGCGAGCCGGCGACGCTGTCGGTCAAGGCCGCCGGCTCCGGATTCGCTTACCAGTGGTATGCGGGAGCTCCGGGCGACACGAGCCAGCCGCTCGTCGGGGCGCGCCAGGCGACGTACACGTTGCCGGCCGTGGCGCGTTCGGGGACGTACTGGGCCCGGGTGTCCGACGGGGTGAAAAGTGTGGCGAGCGCGCCGATTACCGTGACGGCGACTGAGGTCGGCGCCGGGATTACGGCGACCCAGAGTTTTAGCGCCGGGGCCGGGCCGGGGGAACCGGTGGAGATTCGGGCGGACGTGAGTTTTGAAGGGTCGCCCAGCCGGCTGAATTTTGCGGCGCTGCTGCCGCCGGGCTGGCAGTTGGTGGGCAGCGAGAGTGCGAATGCGGAGCGCCGACCGGCGGCCGGAGCTACCGACCTGATCGAATGGTCTTGGGCGGAGGCTCCGGCGAGTCCGGTGCGCCTGCGTTATACGGTGCTGCCGCCCCCGGGGCTGAGCGCGGCTGCGGCCGTGACCGCCCTCGTGACGTTGGAGCGCGGCGGGCTGACCGCCCGCCAGCTTGTTTATCCTGAGCAGCTCCACTTGACGACTGCCGGCGATGCGCCGGTGGCCCCTTGAGCCGTCCGATTTTTCCCATGTTGCCTTCCGTATCTCAAATTTGGCGCGGCCTCACTCTCGGTGTGCTGGCCTCCCTGCTGCTGCCGGGCCTCGCCCGCGCGCAATGGGTCTCCGAGAACTACAGCGCGCCGCTGGGCTATAGCGCGATCTGGGTGGGGCTTGATCTGAGCCACACCACGATTGACGAGGCGCTCACCGGCAAGACGACCATTACGGAAGTCTGGCGCTGGAATCCGCCGAGTGGCCCGCAGTTCGTCACCAATCCTGATACCCCCGTGCAGTCCGATACAAAGTGGAGCGTGTGGAAGCGCGGCCTGCCCGCGCAGTCCACCTTGTTTCAATTCACCGGCAACGCCGCCTATCTCATTAAAGTTGATAGCGGCGCGACGGTGGCCTTCACCCTGAAGGGACGCCCGTTGCGGCCCGAATACAATTGGAACACCACCGGCGTCAATTTAGTGGGTTTCGCCATGGGTTCGACCGCGGCCACCTTTACGCAATTTCTCTCCTACGGTGCAGCCTTCGCCACCGATCCCACGGTGCTCGCTTATCCAGGTGGTGCGTTGAGCAACGTCACGCCGAAAAACCCCTCCCCCATCATTAACACCTCTGAGGTCGTGGCGCGCAACAAGGCTTACTGGGTACAGGCTACGGCCTTTACCCAATATTACGGCCCGCTGGAGGTCTCCACGGCCCAGCGCATGGGGCTTAACTACGGACGCGACCTCGTCGCGCTTTCGGTGCGACTCAAAAACGCCACGGTCCCGAGCAAGGCCCAGAACCTCACCGTCACGCTGGCCACCGTCGCCTCAGAAACGCCGGTCGCGATTCCGGCGGGCACCGCCACGATGGGCTCCGGCACCACGGCGGGCAAAGTCGCCTCCATCCTCGCCAACCAAAACACCGCGCTCAGCTACGCCACGCCGCCCACCGTGACGATCTCCGCGCCCGGGTCCGGCACCACCGCCACGGCCACCGCCACGCTCGACGTCACCGGCCGTATCGTCGGTTTCGTCGTCACGAATGCCGGTGCCGGCTACGGCTCGGGCACCCCGACTGTAAACGTCACCCCGACGATCACTGCGGCGGTGCCTTTAAAGATTCGGGGCGCGCTCAACCAGGAAACGAGTACCTATGCTTACACGGATTTGACGGCGGCCACTCCCTTCACGTTGGTGCTCACTCCCGGACAGGAAACCGAGGTCACTGTCGTGGTGGACCGCGCGGCGATGTCGGGGGCATCCGGCGCGCTGTATGGCAGCCTGCTACGGATTACGGATTCCCTTAATTATTCGAAGATCGACCTCGGCGTGAGTGCGGTGGCGAGCGATTACACCGGGGTGTGGGCTGGAGTGGTGGCGCTTTCTCAGGTGGACCAGATTGTGGGCAACGCCGTGCCGTCGGCCCCTGAGGCGGCCCAGGCCACCGCGACCTTCGCGGCGGGAGCGGTCACGGGCGTCACGGTGAATTCGTCGGCCGCCCAGTTTTCCAGTACGCCCACGGTGGTGTTCACCGGCGGCGGCGGCACCGGGGCGGCGGCTACCGCCGTGATCGAGAAGACCTTTCTCACCCGGGTGACGCTCACTGCGGGCGGTACCGGTTATACTTCGGCCCCCACGATTTCGTTCAGCGGCGGGGCCCTGGATCGCCGCGCGACGGCGGTCGCCTTTCCGATGCGGCTGCTCTTGCACAGCGCCGCCAATGGCACGGTGAAACTCGTCCAGCAGATTTACCTCGGCAGCGATGGTACGACCACCACGGCCGCCACGGCGGAGACGCTTTTCCCTGCTACGCTGAAGCCCACGAAGCGCCTCAGCGCGGCGCAGTTCCCGTCCGATTTCGTCGGCACCGGCACGGGCTCGCTCGCCCCTACCGGTACGCTCTCCTTCACCGTCCCGCTGGGTTATGATTCCGATTCGAATCCCTTTGTGCACCGCTATCATCCGGACCACGACAATCTCGACCCGCTGTTCGGCACCAAACTGGCGGCTGGGAAGGAAAGCTGGACGGTGAACCGCGCCATTACGATGACCTTTGCGACCAGCCTGCCGAGGGTGACGGATCCGGCCTGGGGCGTCTCCATGCTGGGGGGCACGTATTCCGAGACGGTCACGGGCCTGCGGGCCGCAGCGATCTCCACCTCGGGCACCTTTATTCTTTACCGCGTCGCCACGAGTGCGGCGCTGAACGGCCCCAATAGTGCGGCGACCGGGGGCACGGTGGCCACCGCCGGGAGCTTAAAGACGCATACGTTCACGACGAGTGGGACCTTTACCCCAAGTGCGAGCGGCACGGTGGAGGTGTTGCTCGTCGGCGGCGGCGGTGGCGGCGGGGCGGGTCTCGGGGGCGGCGGCGGTGGCGGCGGGGTGATCGCGATACCCGCCGCGACGGTCACTGCCGGGGTGCCTTATGCTATCGTGGTGGGCGCCGGGGGCGCTTCAGGCACGGTCGGGCAGGCGAGCACGGTCTTCGGTGCCAGCGCGGCCGGCGGTGGCACGAGCGGGTCGTGGAATACTGGCTCTGGTACCGCCGGAGGGAGCGGCGGTGGCGCCGCCGCCAACAATGAGACGCTCAATCAGGGTGGTGCGAGTGCGGGCAACAGTCTTGGAGCGAACACGGGCACGATTTACGGCAACCGCGGTGGCCATATGACGACCGCGCGCTCAGGGAGTGGTGGCACCCGGGCGGCCGGGGGTGGCGGGGCCGGGGGCGCCGCGCTGGATACCAATTCGAATCTCACGGGTGATACCGGTCAAACCGGCGGTGGCTCAGGGGGTGTGGGTGTGCTCAATGCGATCCTCGGGACAAGTTATTATTGGGGTGGTGGTGGGGGCGGTGGAGGCCACTCGTCCCAAAACGGCGGTTGGGGCGGTCTCGGCGGCGGCGGCGGCGGGGCGGGCAATGGTGGGGCGGGTACCGGCGGAGCGAGTGCGCTCAATGCCGGGGCGAACGGTGGCTCTGGTGCAGCCGTAGGTGGCGCCGGCGGTGCCAATACGGGCGGCGGCGGCGGCGGTGGCAGTTTTGGACAATCCGGCGGGGCTGGCGGCTCCGGCATTGTGGTCATCCGCTACTCGTTGGACTGATTTTCTCCATTTTTTTTCATCTTTTCTCCCTGTTTTCCTCCTTATGAAATCGTCCCTCCGCTCCCTTCCGCTCGTGGTGCTCACGGCACTGCTCTTCGGTCCCGTTTCGTCTTTGCTCGCGCAGACCATCGGCGGCGCGCCCAACACCATCGACTACCAAGGCAAGGCCCTGGATGCTCAGGGGGCGGTGCTCGCTCCCACCACTGCGGCCAACTACGAGATGACCTTCCGGATCTATGACGCGCAAGAGGGCGGCACGACCATCTGGGCGGAGAAACAGATCGTGACGGTCTACAAGGGCCTGTTCTCCGTGCGTTTGGGCGAGGGTGCCACGATCGGGGAGGGCACCGTGCTCCAGACCAATCTCGCCGACGCCTTCAGGGCCGCGTCCCGCTTCCTCGGCGTGACCATCGCCATTTCCGGGCAGACCCCGGTGGAGATTTTGCCTCGGCTCGCGTTTCTCGCGACGCCTTTTGCGTATAGTGCCAATCGCAGCATTACCGCCGAGCGCCTCGTGCTCAACCCCAGCGACACCGCAGTCCCGTCAGCGGTCAACGCCAGCGCGCTCAGCTACGCCACCCAGACGCTCAACAACGGTGACTATACCCTGAATGAAAATAATCACACCGTAGTGGGCAACGCGGCCTCGGGTGCGATTAATATTACGTTGCCCGCCGTCACCACGCGGCGCGAATACTCTATTATTAAGACCGACACCTCACTTAACGTGGTCCAGGTGATGGCACCGAGCGGTGGTAAAATCTGGGGGGTTTCTCCCGTCAATTATAGCCAGTCCTTTACCACGACCCAGTACCCGGGTGGCGGCGATCGCATCAAGTTAAAGGTCCGAGGGGAGTCGATTACGATCCAGAACGTCTCCGGAAGTGATTGGTGGGTCATCGGCGATACGCGCGACAAGACCCCCGTGGGTACGATTATCGCGGTCGGTCAACTTTGGAATGGCGCCTGGCCGGCGGGCTATTATCTGTGTTGCGGCGACGCCTACAGCCGCACCGACGTCAACGCGGCCGAGCTGTACGCCGTGATCGGCACGAGTTGGGGCGCACCCAATGCCAC
>Ga0209829_10001451_pt1 | contig 19187 bp, 17 predicted proteins | sample C_140205_EF_Meta_FD_187311 | JGI IMG/M metagenome (GOLD analysis project Ga0209829, IMG submission 187311) | Freshwater microbial communities from Lake Croche, Canada to study carbon cycling - C_140205_EF_MetaG (SPAdes) (version 2) | ecosystem: Environmental > Aquatic > Freshwater > Lake...
CTGACGTGTCCGTGCTTGAAGGGAAAAATAAAGAACGATTGCGACTCCGCCAAACATTGAAATACAGATTATGGCCATCAGGAGATCTACGTAAAATAAAGATGCAGACATAAGAATCAATAGGACAAAATCTGAAGATAATGTTATTAATGTTCCAAGAACACCCATCGTTGCTGCATCTGCACCTCGCGACAAGGTGAACATAAAATCCTGAGATGAATGTGAACTCATTTCCAAAATGTCCCGCTGTAGAAATTTCGAAACGAGATTTCTTGTGAGAATCGCACCGCGCAAACCCAAAAAAATTAAAGTTCGCCGAGTCAGTAGGACAGAAAGTAAAGTTTTTAGAACTAGAAGCAGAACGGATGCTCCGGCCAAAATTAATGCCTGCTCCTGAAGCGAATATTTTGACAAACCTAAAATTCGAAAAATACTTGCTGCGCGCGTTCCGAGATCTTTTCCAGCTAAACCAGCCACACTTATTGAACCCAAGATTCCGATTAGGGCAACACTTACTAAATCCAAGAAATTCAAAATAATTTGTGCCAGCGAAATGATTGATATTATGGATTTCTCTCTTTTCGAGAGACGCGAGAAACTCTTTGAAGCTATTCCAAGAATATTCTCTGACATCAACCTCGGCACCTAACTCGCGATTTAAAATTTAGGCTAGCCTACCACTCACCTTCGCCACTTTTTCGACTGCCGTTTTTACACGCGCCTCGTAACTGTGTTCTAGAGCCCACGCGTGTGCAGTCCTAAGTAGTACCCCTGCCTTTTCTGGATCTTGATTTATTTTAGTTATCGCTTCAAATAGAGATTTTGAATTCTTAATGTCAAAGTAAGTAGCTTTGTCGTCCGACAAAATATTATTAAGTGCAGTAGTTTTGTTTACAATGATATTTATTTTCGCAGCAGAATATTCAACAGCCTTAATCGGAAATCTTTGTGAATTATAATCAGACTGAGGGTAGGGAATAATGCCATAATTAATCTGTGCCAAATACTCTGGGATTTCTTCGTGAGAAACGTGTTCGACGAACCGAATTCTGGATGAATCAATTTTCAATTCTCTGATTTTAATATCCATCGATTCTCTAAAGTTCGACTCAATTCCAATAAAAATAAATTTGAGCGTAGAACTTCTCGCAAGGCAATACTCAATGTGTTCAAGCAAGGTAATTAACCCATTGTCGTTGCCACTGCTCAGACCTTTCCCAACATATCCCACAAGATTTTTGTCTCTGATACCCACTATCGGCTCAAAAAAATTCTGGGGAGCTGCCATCGGAAGCTGGAATACATAGCTTTCGAGTGCTTTAGAGCCTAGATTCTTCATGTGGACAGACGTTAATGCCCCGACAACGAGTCTTCCGGTTCTGACTCTCGATTCGAGAAATCTCTTGCCAGTCCGTGAAACTTGGTTATGGGACTCAAAAATAATCAGTTGTTTTGTGAACAAGATCAATGGCCATACTAATTGAATATCTCTGCACCAGAATATCGAATCTTGCGGGGCTGTTTTCCCAATGCTTATGAGAAAGAATGAGCAACTTATTCGCTGAATTCTAAAGGCTATCACTTCGGAATATTTGAATATTTTGTCAATTCCTATTTGCAGCCATTCAGGTAAAATTCCCAGGTACTTGTTTGAGTATTCATCGACTCCGGTTGTTGAAGGAGTTAAGATTTGAGCCTCATAATTCATTTTTGTCGATGCTTCCGCCGTGCGGGCAGTTGTTACTCCATAAGCTTTCACTGTTGGAAAAGACGATGCGAGAGGAAAGTAGATTCTATTCATGTTCGTCCAGAAGTGTCGTAATGCGAGAAATTGTATCTGGAAGATTATTCTTAATTCTAGACGTTTGCGAAACAATATTCCGAAGTGGGATTGCGGAGGAATCAGATAATTGCAACAAAGTCGTAAATTGTTCCCCAATCGCAGGAATTTTTTCGTATCCGAGTTCGTTCCAAACTTCTCTCATACCTGTCAAATGCTGGACCGCATCGTTCTCTGAAACAATCAAGCATCCTGATATGGCCGCCTCAAGAGTTGCCTTATCTACGGATTTTGGAGTTCCGGTGTAGTAAATCGAAGTCTTAGAATATTCACTAGGAAGTTCCAAATAATTTAACGGAGGAGTTATGATTAAATTTATAGAATTCCTTTGTGCCATGTTCATTAGCATTTCTTTATATTCTTGATTTCCAGTAGGACCGATAAACTTAATGGTCGGATTAAAGTGCAAGTCATTTTTAATTGAGGCAATAGCCACGAGTACTTTATCTAAGTTCTTTATTTGAGTAATCCGCCCAATTGAAACAATGTCAGTTTCGATCTTGCCTATCTTCCGATTCTGGCTGAATCGAGTTTCTTTAATTCCATGCCCGATAAATCGAATTTTTCGATTCTGTCTAGGGTAAGCGCCTGGGAATGAGGTCACAACATAGTTAACAAATCTTTCGGCAAGAACTAGGTCGACTGAAGCCACAGAGTGGGAATACCAAAGAACTTGGCGGACTCGCATAATTCTTAGGGGGAATCCTAGAATCAATGCCGATCTCGAATTCATGTGATGAAAAACTACGGAGTCTGATCTTAGAAAAAATATTCTTAGAGCAGCTCCGAACAGCCTGGAAAGCCCTCTTGCGCGGTTCAAAAAGTTTCCGCCACCAATTTCTCTCAGGTGGACGTTTGACGGCAGGTTGACTCGGCCTAGATGCGTAGAATAGACATTTACTATTTCAAATTGTTTTGAAAATTCCTCAACCCAATCGTGAGACGATGCAAGTACAGGACTATCCAGGTTGGTTTCTAGATTGAAAACCCAAATAATTTTCTTCATTTAAAGAGCGCTTCCCAGGATTTTGTTAGTTGGCCGAGAATGCGTGCATTTTCATTTCGGGAAATTTCAAGAAATTCTCGGCTTGTCTCCTGAACAATAAGTTTCCGAATTTGGTCCTGTAAATTTATGCGTCTTTCAATTGGTTGAACTATTTCCAGTGCACAGCCAGGCATTTCTGAATGTAATAACCTTGCGCCACGTGATGGATGAGCCAATACCGGGACGCCATGGCAAAGAGATTCCCGGATAGAACGCCCGTATGATTCGCTCGAAGCAAACGAAGCAAGTACCCCGATTCTGCCCCAAAATTTCTCTAGTTCGGGCTGGCTTAATTCTCCCAAGAACTCAACGCTTTGACTACCAACGAGCTCTTCCAGACCCTCCTTGAATTTATCTTTCTCGGGCCCTTCTCCAGCGACAATAAAATTTATTCCTTCGAGATCATGAGGGTAAGAGTTCAAGTAGGCCAAAAAGTTATCTAGTCCTCTCTCGTGGTGCAAGCGGCCCAATATACCTACTGACCAAGGTCTATTTTTTGAATAAAATTCCACATTATTGAAATTCAGATTTAGTGGAACTGGGATGCGATAAATGCGTTTATTTCTATATAAAGAGGAACGCATAAGTCTATTTTGTGTTTCTGTCGATACAACTCGAATGTTGTAGGCAAGTAATAAACTTGCTGGCAAAATAAAACGTTTTAGCGCGTTCCTCCAATTGAGCATAAACCAGTCCGAATCAAAAAAATCGCCATGCAGTTGCACCTGAATATTTCCCGGCAAACGAAAGAATTTTGAAAAAATCTTTGTCGCAATAAATTTAACCCAAGGGTCTGCTGAAATGTAAGATACTTCATGAGTTAGTAGTTCTTTACGAAGTGCTCTCAATTCGCGAAGATTTTTTAGATTCAGGCGCACTGGAATCTGAACCAGATCTAAATTGCCAAATGAATGTCTCTTAATTTCCTTCTTTGAATTAATTAGGGAGATAACAAGAATTCTAGATAAATTTCCCGTGGCTTCAGACCAGCTTTTTGCATAAACCTCATGACGAGAGATCACTTCCGAATTAATCGGTTTTATATTTGCCGGAATATCAACAATAATAAGTGTTTTCATTTGTTAGAACTTTACGAGTAATGTCTCTAGCGAGCGAAGATTCAATTCAATTGAGAATTCCTCTTGGATTTTAGTAGCGGCTGCCCTGGCCATGTATTCATATTGTTCACGGTTTATTACAGCATCTCGCAGTGTGTTTTCCAAATCTGTTCCATCGTGAATATTTACAACAATCCCATCAACGAGGTTCCTAACTAACTCTGTATTTGCTTCAATATCAGAAACAACTGCTAACATTCCTAAGCTCATAGCTTGCAAGAGTGAAAATGACATTCCCTCATAACTAGAAAGTGTTACATAAACTTTGCAGTTACTCAATATCTTACTAATTTCATTTGAATCAACCTGACCTAGAAAAGTAACCTTAGAATTTGATTCGGCTGCAATCCTTTCAAGGTTCACACGTTCAGGCCCATCGCCGACAATAATCACTCTGAGTTTTAAGTTACGACAGGCGTTAAGCAGTAAGTCGATGTTTTTCCATTTCACAAGTCGACCCACTAGCACGATGTCGTATTCTCGATTCCCCTGAGGTCGACTTTTCTCAATTTCAACTCCGTTAGGTAGGTAAATTACAGAAGATCTCACGCCCCACTTTTTTACAAAATTACATAATTCACGGCTAGGGCAAACTACAACATCAAATCTATTCAAAGCCCACACGAGGAATTTTCGTTGAAGTCTTATCGACATGCTTGCTTCGATTGATTCGTTAAACTCGTTTATTCCGATAGCTAATTTCGATTTGTTTTGATACCTCTCCCATATGGGATCACCTACTATTTTTGCAACCTTGTACTTATTTGAGAAACAAGTGGCCATGGCAACTTCTTGATGAAGTCCGTTGGCAAAGACACAATCCGCGTTCTTGGATTCCACATTAATCATTAAAGTTGTTAGAAATATCCGGATAGGTAGGGGTAAATTTCGGCCAACAAAAAATCTGTTTGATGAAAAAGTTAGAAACTTCTTTCCATTAAGCAAGCTGACCACTCTGACAGACCATGCATTTTCAACAAGATATCGCTCTAGTTTTGGAATATATGTTGCGGGTCCACCTATATCAGGAGGATATATCCCGCTAACGAGCAAGGCCCTCACATCCCCGCCCAACTTTTAAGGTGAATTTGAATTTCCTGTTCGCTACTCCATTGGAGTGTTTTTCGTATACCTTCGTGTAAATCTATTTGTGGAAAAGTGCCAATCAAGCTTTTTAGATAGCTAGGATCAGCCTCTGTAATTTTGACATCTTCCTTTATCCGAACCGCAGGGACAACCTCAATTTTCCTTCCACTTTGGTCCTGTATTTCTTGAATTAAGGTTTCTATAGACACCGGAGTCCCGCCGCCGATGTTTACAGAATCCGAAAAGGACTCATTCCTGTGATTTAGTTCGATCGAAAGTTGGTATACCGATTGCACGATATCCGAAATATAAGTGAAATCCCTTTTCAATTGCCCATTCCCGTTTAGATGAAATGGTGCACCACTAAATGCGGCTGCAATTAATTTAAAATAAGCCATGTCTGGGCGGCCCATTGGGCCGTACGCAGTGAAAAAGCGAAGTGCTCGAGTTCGCAAGTTAGATGACGCAGAAAATGACTTAGCCAACATTTCGTTAGCAAGTTTAGTTGCTCCATAGTAACTTATTGGTTGAATATCTTTATCTTCTTCCTTGTATGGGGTTCTAGTTGAATTTCCATAAACACTAGAAGATGACGCATATAGGAAATCACTAACCCCGCAATTTGCTGCAGCCTCTAAAATATTGGAAAATCCAATTAGATTTGAATCGTTATATTTATAGAATTCTCCTGGCATTAGTCTTACCCCTGCCTGTGCGGCAAGATGAACTATTAAATTTGGTGATTCTGATTTCACAAAGCTTATAACTTCTTCTCGATTTCGCAGTTCTAAATTTTTAATATTAATCATTTTTCTAGCAAGCAAATTCCCGCGGTAACGTTTTAAATCTTGAGAGTAATAATTGTTAAAATTATCAAGGCAAATTACGTCATGGCCATGCATTGTAAATTCCATCGCTGTGTGAAACCCGACGAAACCCGCAGCGCCCGTGATTAGTACTTTCATTTTCAGACCCCTACCGATTCATAAGCATTATTGACTCTAGAAGCGCAGGTAAGAATGGAAAATTTTTCCAAGGCGGAATGTGTATCAAGCTTAATGCTCGGGGTGCTCGTGGTTCCGATCAAACGTCGTACACAATTCGCTAGTTCATAAGGATTCCCAACTTCAAAAAGTAATCCTCCATCTTCACCAAGGACTTCAGGAATTGATGTAGTTCTGGTTGCAACTATTGGCAATCCATAGCCCAAAGCTTCAAGTAGCACCAAACCGAAACCTTCATATTTGCTTGTCAGTACAAAACAGTCGATTCCCGAATAAAATTGACTCATATCGGCTACAGTTCCAAGCCAATCAATTTTCTTATCAACCCCAAGTTTAGATGAAAAATCCATGAGCTCAGATTTCAGTGGTCCTTCTCCCGCAATTCGAAGCCTTGCCCCTGGATAAGTGAGTAGGATAATTTTAAATCCTCGTATAAGAGTTGGGATGTCTTTCTGCTCAGTAAGACGAGCAGCCGTCCCCAATATAATGGTTTCGGCATCTTGCTTCATGCGTACTTTTTTTTCTTGAAACTCACCCGCGGCTCCATAATATATCACTGTCAGTTTTCCTAAATCTTTTTGATAAATCTCTCTGCTGCTAATTATAAAATTCTTAACAGCTGCGGAAATAGCAATCACCTGACTTGCATTTCCAATTACTTTTCGTGACAAGTAGCTCGAGAATTTAGTAGGTGCTTTTGGAAAAAAAGCTTCACTATTATGCCTGCTAATTAAATAGGAATTTCTTTTGCGGGATAGGAAACAAAGTAGTTCTGCGCGGGGCAAATGTGCGTGTACGACAGTTCCTGGAGGGAGTATTAATTTAGAAAAAATCCTTACTTGTTTCAAAAAACTCTTTCCAGCAAGAACATCTACTACATTTATTCCAGATTCTTTAAATGCATACAAGAGGTCTGGGGCTGCCTTTAAAAAAATTACGTTGACGATGTCTCCATTAAGAAATTGGCGTCTAGCTAACGTTAGTAGTTGATTCTCTGCGCCACCTCGAGATATTGTTGTGATCACATGGTAAATTTGTCTTGACATTATAATTTTAATTTCGATTTGAAATAAGCAGCAGTCCGAGCAATTCCTTGCTCGAGCTCTATCTCTGGGTGCCAACCATAGAGACCGAAAGCCTTAGAAATATCTGGTTTTCTTTGCCTTGGATCATCTTGAGGAAGTTCTTTGTATTCGATTTCTGAGTCGGAATTTAGACTTTTTTGAATCGCTTGAGCCAATTCATTCATCGAGAATTCATTTGGATTGCCCAGGTTTATAGGGGTTGACGGCATTAGATTTGAAGAAATAACTTCAAAAATTCCTCGAACTAAATCATCTACATAGCAGAAGGATCGCGTTTGTTTCCCATCCCCGTATATGGTGATGGGTTTTCCTTGCAACGCTTGTACAAGGAAATTGCTGACAACTCTCCCATCGTTTACTGCCATTCCAGGACCATATGTGTTAAAAATGCGAATTACACGTATATCGAGACGAAATTCTCTTCTGTAGTCGTAGCACAGGGTTTCTGCGGCTCTCTTCCCTTCGTCATAACATGATCGAATCCCTATAGGGTTTACGTTTCCCCAATATTCCTCAATCTGCGGGGAAATTACAGGATCACCATAAACTTCACTAGTGGATGCCTGAAGAACTCTTGCACCTGACTTCTTGGCAAGCTGCAACATATTTATCATGCCCATAAAATTGGTCTCGATGGTTTTCACTGGATCATGTTGATAATGAATGGGTGATGCCGGGCATGCAAAATTCATTATCCAGTCAGCCTCTAATTCGATTTTCTCACGAACATCGTGCTCAATGAATTGAAATCTTTTATTTGTAACCAGATCTTCTATATTTGTTATGTCACCTGTAGACAGATCGTCAACGGCGATAACTTCGTGCCCCGCTAAAAGAGCTTTCCTACTCAAATTGCTCCCAAGAAATCCGGCGCCTCCGGTGATTAAGATTCTCATAGGGTTATTCTGGCACAAGAGAGGAATTTTATATCCATCCGCTTAGAGAATTAATTGGGTCAAACCTCGTACAGACGCACAGCAAGTTTTTCCCAGGAATATCCAGCGTTGGTTAAGTCTTTGAAGTACACGTGTTTTTTCAACTCAATCATTCTCTGCAGGACCAACTTCAAATCTGAAATTTCAATATCAAAATCAACAATACAACCGTTCTCTTTCGAGACTATTTCAGGATTCCAGCCCGTTGGTGTAACAACAACAGGAGTTCCAGATGCCAGAGCTTCTAAAACAGGATAAGGGCCTCCCTCGTGCAATGACAGCGAAAGGAAACACGAAGCATCTCTCATGAGTTTCGGATTCTTTAGTAAGTCGAAATTAAGTAATTCGAGATTCTTTAACTCAATGCTTCTATTAATTAAGTATTCACGCCAAAATCTCCCGTTTATTTTAAAGTGTAATTCGGGGGACTCATGTATAAGTTTCAAAATCTTATCAGGGTTTTTACGGCCTTTGGCATCACCTGTTACATAAACAAATGGGTTGAGATTTTCAGCAGATTCTCGGGGGTAGAATAATTTAGAATCTACTGCTCCATAAACCACTTTAATTCTGCTGGGATCAACTCCGATTTCAATCAAAACTTCCGCATCTTTACGATTCATAGTGAAAATTAATTTAAGTTGAGTTAACAATTCTGATTTCATAAGTAAGTTAGTTTTTGAATCATGCGTGAAATAGCAGCGGACATTTGAAAGCGATTTTAAATCTATTCTTTTTTGCTCAATTAGAGAAAATAAGGTCCCTTGATTAACTACAATATCGCCTGGGTTAAAATGAATTTTCTTGTTGAATAATCTCGCAAATACGTTGCTTAACGAATACTTACTTGTGGGTGTGTACAAAATCGATATTTTCTGCCCTGACAAGGCACTAGATTCTCGGAAAATGCCGCCCAGTATCCAATCTTTGTACAACTTATCTATATAAACCTTTTTCATCGCTTCTTCATCTCGAAATCAATCATTTGTCCTATTACATTCTCTATTGTCTCTGTAGGGCACCACCCAAGAATACTTTGAATTTTTCTGTAATCTCCTATAGAACGAAACTTTTCAGCAGGTCTAATCAATGTATTACTTTGCCTAACTACTGTTTCGGAATCTGTTGTAATTCCTAGATACTGAAGTGCTGAATTAAGCAATTGAAGCACTGTGGTTTCTCGTCCTGTTGCAATTACAAAATCCTCCGGTGTTTCATGACTTAAAATTCCTACAATGGCTTTCACGCTATCCCGAGCGGAACCCCAATCTCTAGAAATTTCTAGATTTCCCAACTCTATGTTATGTGTCAATCCTTTAGCGTACTCTGATGCAAACAAGGCTATCTTTTTAGTTAAAAAACCTGTTTGCCTGTATTCGCTCTCATGGTTAAATAAAATTCCTGTTGAAACGAAAAGACCGGAATCTCTCATGCTCTTAGCAAGCTGATGTGCCTTAGCTTTGGAAACTCCATAAGGGCTTATAGGTTGTAACTCGGTTTTCTCAGATTGATATTCATCTTTGCTGTTGCCAAACATTTCGGAACTTGAAGCCTGAAAAATTCTCATTTCGGTCATTTGTAGTTCTCTTGCAGCAAAAACCAAATTTTCAAAATACCCATAATTTACATGTTCGGTCAGAACCGGCTCATTAAAACTACGCATGACACTGCTAATGCCCGCTAGGTTAATTACAGCTCTTGGCCTTATTTTTTTGAATAGTTCTGTAAATGACTCAAAAGAGTAATTAAAATTTTCTATCAGCTGGAAATTTGGATTTCTAAGTAGTACAGACTTCCTTGATGTCTCTATGAGGCTGTGCGACAAGCCAATAAGATTAACTGCTGAGTTCATGTAAAATTCTGAGAGCAGTAGGGAATCCTGGCTTGAAGCGCCAGTTACTACAATGGTTTGCGCCATAGAACGCTATTGTAGTACACAATTCAGATTGACTAATGGCTGCAATCTTGAAGTGCGTCTTGGAAAGCAGGAAATCATGGGAAAACTAGTGATTGAGTTACAAGGGGGGTTGGGAAACCAGCTTTTTCAATTTGCTAATGCATTCAGAATGAATCGAGCTTCAGGATTTCAACACGAAATTGTTGCCTCCGATCATTTAATCAAACAGCAAAGTAAAAACTCTCGCTTTACTTCCCGTTGTTTTGAACTTCAGCAGCTCAACTACAGCTTTGGAAGCTTGTCCCATTACGAAAAAGGCTTGATTTCGGTTGTTGGGTCTCCCAAAGTAAGAAAATTCATAAATTCACGAGAGTTACAGTCTCTAGGATTTCTTCCAAGGCTGATATCTGAAGATCAAATCACGTCAGATCTGCTCGAGAGTAAAAACAATAAATTAACCTTGATTACTGGGTTTTGGCAGAATGCCAAAGACTACATTTCAATTCGAGATGAAATATCAACAATTGTTGAATCTATAGATTCTATTTTTCTGTCTCCTCGATACTATGAACTATTGCGAAAAATTGAAAATACAAGTTGCCTGTGCATTCATTTCCGGCGAAGCGACTATATCTCCAATATAAGAGCCAGAAATTTTCATGGGTTACTGGGAAAGGAATATTTCTCTTCTGCCTATTCTGCAGCAATTCAAGCTAGAGAATTTAGTAATGTTTTTGTGTTTACGGAGGACCGTGAAATCATTAGTGACGCTTTTGACTTTATTAATGGTGTTAAAGTCGAAGTTATCGACAAAGAGGACAAATTGAGCAGCTGGGAAAATCTCCTTTTGATGTCTAAATCTACAAGTTTAATTCTTTCTAATAGTACTTTTAGCTGGTGGTCGGCTTTTATAAATAGGCGCCTAGAAATGGCGAACATATTTGGACCGAGTCAATGGTTTAGACAGGGAAATGATTCGTTGATGTTGCCATCATGGACTGGCATCACTCCATTTTTTGAAGAAATCAATTAGTCCTGAATTAGGAAGGTTATGGTATCGAATTTGAAAATCGCTGTTGTTAATGATTTGAGCCCGGAAACGAATCCTGGGGCTGCAAGTATTGCGTACTCTTTTGCGAAAAATCTCACACGTCATTTTGAGTACGTGGAGTTTTGGACCACTGGTTCAACCGAGTCAGGTTTTAAAACCAATGATGGCATAGAAATGAAAATTCAAAAGTTTTCTGATAAAAAAATTAGAAGACAGGATAACAGTTTAAAATTTCGCCTAATTGCGGAATTTTGGAATATCAAAAATTTGTTTTGGTTTATCTTACAGGTAACAAAGTCTCGCCCCAATATTGTTTGGGTGCATCAGATAGGTTTTAGGTTTCCAAAAACCATATTGGTCGTTTGCAAAATAATGAAGTTGAAAACCTTTATTACTTTACACGATTACAACTTAATTGTTCCGAGAAAACTATTTCCGATGGATTTATATCCGTTGAAAATTGCGTCGGTCAACCCCCTGCAGGGTGACGGGAACAAAACTCCGAAGTCTGTAGCTTTTTCATCAGATAGCTTTTCTCAGAGAAAATACTTTGCGTTTAGAAGATCTGTATTGTGCTTCCTGTATAATTCTTTGACAGGGACTTTCGCAATAAGTGAGCAGCAGAAAGAGATTTACTCGGATTTTGGTTTCAGAATTACCTCAACGATTGCAAATGGTTTCGATGAGTGCAATTGTGGCGAAACTTCCAAAATAGAGAGGACGATTCTTTTTGCTGGCCGAGAAAATGGCAAAGGTCTTAGCCTCGCACTTGAAGCTGCCAAAAAAAATTCTTGGGTATTGCATCTCGCCGGCGATAGTCGACTCAAAGATATCGTTTCTGAAAAGATGAATCCGACTGAATATGAGTTCCATGGAAAACTTTCACAGGAGGAACTCTTTAGTCTGATTCACAAAATGGAATTCGTTGCTGTTCTTTCTCAATGCTATGACGTTTACCCATCCATTGCAATTGAAGCTCTTGTTCACGGCTCACTTCCGTTAATCACTCGTTCTTGTGGGAATTGGCCATTAATCTCGAATATTTCTTCGAATCTAGTGATCCCCGCAGCTCAGGTTCCTGACTTGGAATGGCTACGGGCTGATGTTAGAGAGAAGGATACAAACGTAAAGGTCTCCGCTCTTGAGATTTCTGATGTCCAGGAATCTTTAAGAAATTATTTATATTTTTTTAGATAGTTATTTTTCATTGTGAATAAGCAATAGGAAGGCATCAATCTCAGAAATGTAACAAGACTGCGAAGTAAGGCCTTTGATGCTTTAGTCCGCAAACCAGTCACATGGAATAAAACCCAGGTTGAGTGTCTCATTTTGATTAAATTTGAATAAAATTCTGACTTTCTGGGGACCGAGCTGCCCGACTGTTCGTCATGAATGCGGTACTTGAGGAGAACATCCGGCATATTCTCAATTCTTAAGGTTCTAGAAAGTCTCATCCATAATTCTAAATCCTCCACACCGTCATATCTAGAGTCGTACAATTTACTTGTTTTGCGAAGACTGTCCGATCTGAAAGCGACTGTTGGGTGAAATAGTGGATTTTTATATAGCAGAAATTCGATCACATTTCCATTGGCGCTCGTTCTTTCCAAAAATTCTCCGATTGAAACTTTTCTATTTAACTCCGATCCTATAATCTCGATACCGCAACCTAATATGTCCACTTCCGTATTTTTTTCCAAGAATTCAATCTGTCTAGTTAGTCTGTTTGTTGCTGCAATGTCATCAGAATCCATTCTCAAAATATATTTGCCTTTTGCGTGTTTGATGCCAAAATTTAATGCCTTGCTTAGACCTGAGTTGCCTGAAATTCTATGTATAAAGAAGTTGTTTGGTAGTTGCGGTAATTTTAGGCCCTCATCTGAATTATCTACAAGTAGAACTTCGTAATTTGTATAATTTTGCTTTTGAATACTTTCAATCGCGGCATCTAAATAATTATGCATCTTATTAACTGGCATCAATACGGATACTAAGGGGGGTAATTCTTGCTTGTGCACAATGGCAGTATATTCTCTTTAGCGCATGCAGATCGTATTATTTGCCAGTAGCGAAAAGGGAGAACCCGAGTGACTCAAACGCCAATTCTATTTCTGGGGTTCAATAGACCACGTGCATTATTGCGGAGGTTAAATTCCATTGAACAAGTATCCCCGAGAAATGTGAGGATATATCTAGACGGCCCAAAATCCCCCAATCAAAAAACAAAAAATCAAGAAGTTAGGCGGGTTGCAGAGAAATGGTCTAATCAATCCCGGCATTTTGCTGAAATAATAGTTCGTGATAAAAATATGGGCGTTCAGAATCATATGCCTGAATCGCTTGCTGACTTCATTCAGCACTATTCCTCTGCGATTGTTATAGAGGACGATATTGAATTTTCTGAAAAGTTCATTCAATACAACGATGCAAATTTGAAATTGAGAAATGAGATTTTCTCCATTCAGGGATTCAATCCGCTTAATGGACGAAATCAATACAAAGTAGATTTAAGGCCGCCGCTCTTTTTTAATACAAGAATTCCAACTATCTGGGGTTGGGGAGCCAATGCTGCCTCGATTGAGTTCTTTCTAGAATTTAGGAAAACGCATTCGGATCTGAAAAGTTTGAGCGTAATCATTAAGGACTTTGCTAGTTGGGTGACTAAAGATGGGTTTCTCCAGAATGCAATCACTGCTACTTGGTTATCAAAAATGGACCGTGTTCTCGACCAGGGTGGAGGTAGCTGGGATAATTGGTGGGCACTCGCATGCTGGGCAAGCGGTAGGAACTGCCTTATGCCAAAATTTAATATGTCTCAGGAAGAATTTAATCAATCAGAAGGTCAAACACACCAGCATGAAAAAGTCTTACGGGAATCAGTTCCTCTTTACAGCCGAGATTTCAATTTTCTTGAGACGCCTAGTGCAATAAGTAGAAAATACGATCGTTCTTTGTTACGCGTATGGGGCATTAATCGAAAATATTCTTGGGCATATTCGTTACGCGTAAATAACCAAATTAGAGAGTTGCTTAGTAAAGTGCCTTGAGGAGGCTCAATCCAGAACTACAACACCACTTGGTGTTGTTAGGTGCACTGCGACAATACCAGATTGATCATCGTTTGTTGATGGGTCTACCCACTCAATGTTTACATCCCCAAGTGATGCAAGTATGTCCTCCTTAAACCAAGAGTCTGCAAGTTGATCCTTATCTGCAATAACAATCTTCTCAATCTCCGCAAGTGGCGTTCCATCTTGTGAGGGATGGTCTGCTGATAGCCATTGAATAAAGAATGGAAATTCGCGAGTATCAGCAATTTCTCTCACGCCAATTTGCTTCCACTTTAAGTCAGTTCCGTTTGGGCGCGTGCGGTGACCTTCTATTGCTTCACGACCAAACTTTTCTGATATTGGTGCAATATCTTTAGTGCTAAAAACCCAAGTAAACCAACCACCGCCTTCGTTTGCTTTCTTTGAAACTGCTTTACCCCACGGAGTTTGTTCGGTTGCAGGGTGATCTAGTGGACAAACAACCTCGATGTATTGACCGTTCTTTAGTGAAGCAGTGAAGTTACGTGTGCCAAATCGTGGGTGGATACCACCATCAACAAAGGTGCTGCCGAGGCGGGAACCTAATCGTTGGACTGTGTCAGCAAGTTGATCGTGGGAAGTCACATAAGAGACATGGTCTAGGCGCATGGAGGAATTCTGCCTTACGGCAAGGGGTGGTTATTACCACTCTCAAGTCGTGGTTTAGATATTTATTTACGCGCTAATTGGCACATAAGTGCTTCGCAGGTAACCAATGGAGCTGCGTTATGCGCAAGGTTGGTGCGCGCATCCATGATGGCATTGATTTTTAAGATCGTTGAGTGTGATGGATGGGCTACGGCATAGCCTTCTATCTCTGCACGTATATCCGTATTGATTGTTGATTCGGTATTACCTGATTGCACCATCATGACGTCGCGGTAGAAGGTTGCGATATCAAGGAGTGCGCCATCGATTGAGTCGCGGACCATTCGGGTAGAGCGTGACTTCTGTTCTTTCTCAAGTTCTTTGACTGCCTTGGCTCCACCTGTTGCCATGCCTCGGCCGGTGGCGCCTTTTCCGTAGGCTTCTTGAAGTTTTTCGATTTCTTTTTCGTCTCGTTCATCCGATGATGAGTTGGCTTCAGCAGTCGCAATATCTACAAGAGTTTGTGCAGCTTGGAAGGCTGCGGCTAGTGAACCGAGTTGAAGTGGTAGTTGCATGATGAGTTTGCGATTGCTACGGACTGATTCATTGGTTGCTAAATATTTTGCGCGGCCGATGTGGCCTTGGCTGACGCGTGCTGCGAAGTCGGCCATGCCGGGTGCAATATTGTCGCGGTTGATGAGGACTTGTGTGACTGCTTGAAGTGACGGTGTGCGCAGTTGTAGGTGGCGACAACGTGATCGAATAGTTGGCAATACATCGTGAAGTGTTGGTGCGCAGAGCAACCAAACTGTTCGTGTTCCGGGTTCTTCAATTGCTTTGAGTAATGCGTTAGCCGCTGATTCGGTGAGGCGATCGGCGTCCTCCATGACAACTACTCGCCAGCCACCCATGGATGGTGCCCAGGCAACACGAGTGAGAAGTTCACGAACCTCTTCTACTTTGATGGAGAGACCTTCTGTTTTAATGATTTCAACATCGGGGTGGCCATGGGTTTTAGCGGCGTTGCAATCAGAGCATGTGTTACAGCCGTTGTTCTTACAGATGAGTGCTTGAGCGAATGCGACTGCAGCTGATGAGCGGCCTGATCCGGGTGGGCCGGTGAAGACCCAGGCATGGGTCATCTCTTGTGATTCTTCGCCTGTGAGGGATGCAGCAACTGCCTTTGTGAGGATTTCGATGATGTGTTCTTGACCGACGAGGTCATCGAAGACGGAAGACATTTATTTTTTGATTCTCTTTGTGACTGCGTGTGTTGCAGTGCGGATTGGCTTGAGGAATTTATTCTGTTGTGGGCCTTGGGCATTGCGCTTGAGGGCGGGGAGTTCGGCGACGCGGGCGATGATTTGGGTGTGGATCTCTTCGACAGATTGTGTGCCGTCGACGACGAAGTAGCGTTCTGGATCCATCATTGCGATTTGCAGGAACTCTTGGCGTACGCGTTCGTGGAATTCGGTGGGTTCTGATTCTAAGCGATCGCGTGATTGCAGACGGGATAGTCCGATCTCTGCAGGTACATCGATCAGGATTGTGAGAGTTGGATAGAGGGATTCGGTAGCCCAGCGAGAGATGCGTGCGACTTCAGATGGATTGAGTACGCGACCTGCGCCTTGGTAGGCAGCAGATGAATCGAAGTAGCGATCGGTGATGACAACATCTCCGGCATCAAGACCTGGGCGTATTACAGAGAAGACATGGTGGGCGCGGTCTGCGGCATAGAGAAGTGCCTCAGCACGTGGTGATATCGCACCGGTTTCATGTCCGAGAAGAATCTTGCGCAAGTCTTTTCCGAGGTCGGTGCCGCCGGGCTCGCGAGAGAGGATGACGGATTCGCCTTCTTGTTCCAACCATTTACTAAGAAGTTTTGCTTGTGTTGATTTGCCGGTGCCTTCTCCGCCTTCGAATGCGATGAAGATTCCTTTGGTGGGAGCTCCGGTGATATTGCCGAGTTCTCCTTGCATTGCAGCCAGGATGTCAGACCATAAGGAAACTGTGGGGCGATCTTTCATCTGGTGATACGAGATAGAACCGATGAGAACTGCGATGACACCTGCGATAAGGATGGTGGCTTGTGCGCCGTTGTAGTTAAGGGCGATGTTCTGGAATTTGTAGCTGTGCACACCGATGGTGGCAGCGATGATGGGGGCGATGGCAAGGACTGCAACGAGTGTGATGCGGATGAGTGATTGCACGAAGGCGAAGGTGCGGCCGCGGATTTCATCGTGGACTTCCATGCCGAGCATGGTGAAGCCGGTGACCCAGGCGATGCCGCTGAAGGCTCCGAGGATTGCCACGATAACAACTGAGAGAACTAAGTTGGAGATCAGCGCAAGGAGCACAAGGAATACACCTGATGTTGTAAGGGATGCGCCAAATAAACGGCGGCGTGAGAATTGTGCAAATATCTTGGGGCCGAATGCGATACCGATTGCTAGACCTGTAAAGACAGAACCGAAGAGAACACCGTATGCAGCATCACCGCCGCCGAGGTCTCCGACGAATGTGCGGGCTAGGCCGATAACAGCACCTGCTGCTGAGAATGCACCGACCATTCCGATGATCAGGCCGCGGATAATTTTAGATTCAGAGACGGATTTCCATCCTTGGATAAGAGATTGACCAACGTTCTCGTTCTCAGTTTTCTTAGAGGCGGCTCCTTTAGGAATTTCTTTTAAGGATCGGATTGTCCATGCGGCGAAGAGGAATGATGCTGCGTTGATATAGAGCGCGATGTCTACGGAGTTGGTGGGAAGTAGTGGGCTGATTGCAGCGATTGCACCAGAGAGAAGTGTGAGAAGTGAGAACAAAATTGCAGCAACAGGTGCTGTGCCATAGGCGGCTAAGAGTGAAACTTGATTTGCATTCTCTAACTTATCGCGTGGAACAAGATTGGGAACGGATGCTTCCTTGGCCGGTGACCAGAAGAGAGTTAGGCATTCAACCAAGATCATTGCGGTGTAGAGCCAGAAGTATGTGTGAACGATGGGGATAGAGATGTATAACGCAGCTCGCATGATGTCGACTGCGACCATGAGTCGGCGGCGATCAAAGCGATCGGCGATTACACCGGCGAGTGGGCCCAGGAATACTGCAGGTAGAAGGCGTGCGATAAAGACACCGGCGATTGCAAAGTTTGCGGTTGCATACGAGCCGCCGGAAAGTTGTTGTGCGAGCGCTGTGGTTGCAAGCAGGCCGAGCCAATCACCCAAGGATGAGAAGAGCATGGAGTTCCAGAGCTTGCGAAAGGCTGGGATTGCCAGGACTCCGCGGGTTGCGTCAGGGGCCGGCGCAGCTGGATTCGGGAGGCCCTTGGACATGCGGGCAAGTCTATCGGGCGGGGCTGTCGGGGCTAGAAAGGGCTAAAAGAGGCTTTTAATGCTGGCTTCGAGTGAGTACTGAGATTCAAAGCCCATCGCGCTTTTGGCAAGGCTGACATCTGCGCACAGGAATGCTGGGTCGCCTGCGCGTCTTGGGCTTTCGATGACTTTGGTATCGCTCTTATTGGTTGCATCAAGGACAAGCTTGATGATCTCGCGCACTGACGCGCCGCGCCCTGTGCCGATATTCATGGTGTTGGGCAATTGTGTTGTGGCATCTGCTGCAGCTAAATGTGCGCGGGCGATATCGCGGACATCGACATAATCGCGGATACATGTGCCATCGGGTGTGGGGTAATCGGTACCGAAGATTGTTGGTGCATCCCCTGTATTGAGTTTGCCTAAGACGATGGGTACTAAGTTTTCAACAGAGTTATCAAGAAGTTCTGGGGCTGCGGTTCCGACAACGTTGAAGAAGCGAAGGGAAGTACCAAAGTTACCGGGCTTATTGATAAATGCGGTGACTGCTGATTCTGCTCGGTACTTAGAGTCACCGTAAGGAGAGATCGGAGCCTTGGGTCCATCTTCTGTGCATGGCTCCATGGTGTCGGGGCTGCCGTAGACCGCGGCCGTTGATGAGAAGATAAATTTCTTGACGTTATTACGCTCTGCAATCTTGATTAGCTCTTGCGTTGCCTCTAAGTTAACTTGAAAATACTCATCTGATTTCTCCATTGATTCACCAACGGCCTTTAACGCTGCGGTGTGGACGATGCCATCGATGTTGTGTGTGCGGATGACGTTTTCAAGTTCGTTATAATCGCGGATATCGGCTTTGATAAATGGAATCTCTACCTTGTGCTTTGCGCGCAAGTATTCGATGCGGGGCTCAAGTCCCTGGTAGAGCGAGTCATAGATGATGACTGACTTGCCTGCGCGGATGAACTCATCGGCGATATGTGTGCCGATATATCCAGCACCGCCTGTAAGTAGCCACGTCTCTTGGGTCATGAGCGCAGTCTATCGGTGCAGCCAAACCCCTATAAATGCCCAGTAAATAGCTACGCTGGCAAATGTAGCACTTTCTCCTATTGTGCTACATTTGACCATGGCC
>Ga0209829_10001452_pt1 | contig 19178 bp, 16 predicted proteins | sample C_140205_EF_Meta_FD_187311 | JGI IMG/M metagenome (GOLD analysis project Ga0209829, IMG submission 187311) | Freshwater microbial communities from Lake Croche, Canada to study carbon cycling - C_140205_EF_MetaG (SPAdes) (version 2) | ecosystem: Environmental > Aquatic > Freshwater > Lake...
CTGAAAGGCAATAGCAGCCTGCAATCGATTTCAGACACAAACATTTCAAGGCCGGGCCGGGTCTACCGCCTGCGTCAGATCAACAACGGCCCGTAATTTTGCATCCTCCAGCCCGGCCGCAATCCCTCCTGATTCCAGCACTTTGCGCCCAGGACCAAGCACCCCTTGCGTGGTTCGCTCCAGAAAACGCGTTTGCGCCCTGTGAATGTCATCGGGCGGCGGGAGCGAGTTGACTCAAATTAAATGTTACCGGAGCTGGGCGGTGGACGAGGAGGGAGGTGAAAAATTAAAAATTAAGAATCCCCTTGCAGTGCGGATTCGGAGGCGGATACATTCGTCACAATTCCACCAGAACTAAAAGTGATGCTCCAGTGTATTGCTTAGCGAGGGCCACAACACAATCAGTCAACATGCGAACACTAAAACCATCACTTCGGAAGGGCCTCGCGCCAAGGTTAAAACACTTTGGCGGTGAACGGGGATTGGTGGACGTCCCCGCCGATACTTTGCTGAGGGAGCGTGTTTGCGGTTCCAAGAGCCGTCAATTGATTCCTCGCCGATGCAAGAGCGGCATCGCGTTCACATTGATCGAGCTGCTGGTGGTAATCGCCATCATCGCCATTCTCGCCGCCATGCTGTTGCCGGCCTTAGCCAAGGCCAAACAGAAAGCCGTGGCGATAAATTGCCTGAGCAATGTTCGCCAGATGGGTCTGGGAGCCAGCATGTATGCGGGTGACAACCAACAGAAGTATCCATTGACATTTCTGGATGTGACCAGCGGCGGATCGGGTAGCGGCTGGTATTCATTTCTCCGGCCCTATGTGCCGAACACGAATGCTTTCCTGTGCCCTGGCAAGCAGCGCCAGCCGAATGTCACCTACACCTACGTCTATGACCCGTCCAAAATGGTTTCCGGCTACGCGGCCAACTTCCAGATCGGGGGCTGTGATTTCAAGGCGGGCGGGTGGTTTGTCGAGCCGGTGAAAGACGGGTCGGTCAGGCGCCCCTCCGCCACGGTTTACATCTCCGATGCGGGAACATTTGCCTCAGACACGACCGATCCGAGCAAATGTGTCACGGTCAATTCGGTTGAAAAGACGGAGGTCTGGTGCCTGGACGATGTCGCGGGGTTTGGCGGATCCATGGTCGTCTCGGCGAACGAGAACTGGGGCGGACCGAGCGTGCGGCACGGGGGCCGGAGTGGCGTGGGGTTTCTGGATGGACATAGTGAGGGAATGAAGCCGGCGCAGTGGTATTGGCACTGGACGCCGTGGCTGAATCCCGATCGAGGCGGTGGGGCCGGCGGCCCCGACACCAAGCCGCGCGGGCTGTAGTTTTTGTGCCGCACCTTGCGCAACTCGAGGATTTCATCTTGTTCCGATCCTTTGCCCGGCTCATAATAGCGATAGCACATCGCTGTCGGGTTTAGAGAACCTGTGAATTGGCCGGAAATCCCTGTCAGAGTAAGACGCATTAAAAATGAAAACCAATATTTTAAGATTTGGGGCTCTGGCATCCGTCATGTTGCCGGGGGCTGCCTTTGCCTGCGCCTGCGGCTGCGGAGTGTTTGACGTGGGCACCAGCTCCATGTTCCCCACCGGCCCTGGAGCAACGCTGTTCGTGGATTACGACTACCAGAATCAAAATCAGAACTGGAGCGGCGATTCCAAGGCTCCGGCGGCAAACAACGACGACCAGAAGCTCAGCACCCACTTTGTCACCCTTGGCGGCCAGTATTTCTTCAACCGAAGCTGGGGTCTCCAGGTGGAAGTCCCCTTTGCGAGCCGCTACTTTCAAAAGCTGGACGACACTCAGCAGCTCGTCTCGCGGAACTGGAATGATCTGGGCGATATCCGCCTGAAGGGGATTTACACGGGATTCTCCCCCGACCTGTCCAGCGGTGTAAGCTTCGGACTGAAACTGCCCACCGGCAGTTTCAGTTTTGACACCGACGTCGTGGATCGCGATTCGCAGATAGGATCAGGCAGCACGGATGTTTTGCTGGGAGGTTTTCATCGTGGGTCACTGAATATCAACCCGGATTTCAAGTGGTTCGCCCAGGTGGAGCTGGATGTTCCAGCCCTGACTCAGGGGAGCTATCGTCCCGGCGTTGAAGCGGATGCGGCGGCCGGTGTGTATTACACGGGATGGTCTATTGGAAGCCTTAAGCTCGCTCCTGTCGCGCAGATCATCGGATCCGAACGCACAAGCGACAGCGGGTCGGCGGCCAGTCCTGACAATACCGGATACCAGCGCATTCTCCTCTCACCCGGACTGGAGCTGAACATGCATCCGCTAAAGGTCTATGGGGATGTGGAATTTCCAGTGTATCAAAACATCACAGGAAACCAAATTGTAGCCCCTGCCCTGTTCAAGTTCAGTGTGAGCTACATGTTCTAAGGGGCTATTGCCTCAGCCGTGAGGCTCCTGAAGGCCGGCCGGTGCGCGCCCCAGCAGCACAGGCTAAAACGGTTCGTGGGGATTTTGTTCCAGCCATTCTCCAAGGCCCGGGAGGGAGAAGGAAATTGCAGCCTGCGCCTTTGAGCAGTTCAACGTGGTGTCAGGCGAGCGGGGCGCGCCCCGATAACTGGAAAGCGATTCGGGACTGATTGTCGGGTTCACATCAGGCCATCTTGCCGCCAGTATTTGGCCGATCTGAAAACGGGACAACCTTTGCCGACCGGCCACGTGATAGATCCCTGTCAGGCCCTTGCAAGCGATTTCCCAAACAGCGCGGGCAGTGACGATGGCCGGAAGCGGGTTGCGGTATTCGTCTGTAAACAATCCCACCTTCTGCCCTTTGAGGAACGCTCGGCGCAACTGCTCGTTGAAAGCCCGGTCGCCACGCACCGAAACACCTCCGTTCAAGGAGGTGCGGATGACCGTGTGCCTTGGATTAAGGAGGACCAGGGATTCCGCGGCCACTTTGGTTTCGGCGTAAACCCCGCGCGGGTTGACCTCATCCGTTTCCAGATAATCCCCCTGCAATCCGTCAAAGACCAGATCAGTCGAAAAGAAAAAAAAGGGGATCTCGGAAGCCAAATCTGCCAGCAGCGCCGTCACCTCCACGTTCAGCAGACGGGCCAAAAGAGGGGTTTCCTGACACGCCGTACTCTGGCTGAGCGCAGCGCAGTGAATCACCAAAGAAGGCCTCTCCCGTCGATAGGCGGCGCGCACTTGATCAAAGTCGGCAAGATCCAGGTCGGAACGAGTTAAGCCTCGAACCCGCCAGGCAGGAGCTGAATGGGGAGCCTGGCGGAGAAGGCAGCTGCCGATCAATCCGCCCGCACCAGTAACCCAGACCGTTGGTTTTGTGGGAAGCTCAGTCAATCAGGCGTCGGGTCAGCCCTCCGTAGGCGTCGATGCGGCGGTCTCGCAGAAAAGGCCAGTGGGTGCGCGTGGTGTCCACCTTGCCCAGATCCAAAGGCACGATGAGAGTCTCCTCGCGGTCGGTGGTGGCTTTGGCAAGGATTTCACCCGAAGTGCCGGCCACAAAACTCTGGCCCCAAAATTCCAACCCATCCCCGCCCACGCCCTTGAGAACTTCGTGACCGATGCGGTTGGGGACGGCAACAAAGCAGCCGTTGGCAACAGCGTGGCCGCGCTGGATGGTTTCCCAGGCCGAATGCTGCAGCGCTCCATACTTCTGCTTCTCACCGGGATGCCAGCCGATAGCTGTCGGGTAAAAAAGGATTTCGGCTCCTTGCATGGCGGTCAGCCGTGCAGCCTCGGGATACCATTGATCCCAGCAGATGAGAACGCCGATCTTCGCATAGCGCGTCCGCCAGCTCCGGAACCCGAGATCTCCGGGCGTGAAATAAAACTTCTCGTAAAAGAGCGGGTCGTCCGGGATATGCATCTTGCGATAGATCCCGAGGATGGATCCGTCGGCATCAATGATGACGGCGGTGTTGTGGTAGACGCCCGCGGCGCGTTTTTCGAAGAGGGATGCGACGATGACGACCGAGCGGCGGCGGGCCAATTTCTGGAAGGCCTCGGTGGTGGGGCCGGGAATGGATTCTGCGAGTCTGAAATTATCGTGGTCTTCACTCTGGCAGAAGTATTGGGAAGTGAAGAGTTCTTGGGTGCAAATGATCTGCGCACCCGCCTTGGCGGCGCGATCGGCGGCGGCAAGGGTGGCCTTGATGTTGAGGGCCGTGTTGCTGGAGCAGGCCCGCTGGATCAGCGCGACATTCACCAAAGAGGAGGAGGGTTTCATCAGGTCATAGCTCGGCGCGAAGCCGGGCGGCATTTTCAAGCAGCTGGGTTGGACTGATCTGATCGGTTTTTTCACCGGAATCCGGGGTTTTCTGCCCGAACAATTCCCGGATATACCGGCCAAGGGTTTCGTTGGTGGGCCCGTAGCCGGAATGATAAATGTAATGCTCCAGGTCGAAAAGCAGTTGGGCGGCATCGGCATAGCGCCCCGAGAGATCGCGGGCCAGAGTGCGCTGCAGAATCTCATTCAACCGGCTGTCAATCCGCGCGTCCAACTCCCGGAAATCAGGCAGCGGCATGTGCATGATCCGCTCCCGGGATTCCTCCACCGTCTCGGCTTTGAAAACATTGCGCCCCAGCAGAAGATGGGAGAGAACCACCCCGGCCGAAAAAAGATCGGACCGGTGGTCGGTGACCTTGAAATCCGCCTGCTCGGGGCTCATGTAATCCGCCTTGCCCGCCACCACATCCCCTTCCTGATCAACCAAAAAACCGCGGGCTTTGGCGATGCCGAAATCCGTGAGCTTCACGTCGCCCTCAAAGGCGATCATGATGTTTTTGAAACTCACATCGCGATGCACGATGCCCAAGGGACGACCGTCGCGGTCGGACTTGCCGTGGGCATAAGCCAAGCCGCGGGCGACACGGCTGACGATAAAAACACCCAACTCCAGCGGCAGTTGCCGCCGCTTATCCTCCAACTGCCGGGCGAACTGCTCCAGATTCACCCCACGGATGAGTTCCATGGCGATGTAATAGATGCCGTTTGCCTCTCCCAGATGGTAGGTCTGGACAATGTTGGAATGGATCAAGTCGGCGACCAGCCTGGCCTCTCCGACGAAGTTGTCGATGAACTGGCCCTGGCTGGCGTAATTGGGACGGACGACCTTGATGGCGACACGCTTGATGAAGTTGCGGGTGCCGTGCTGCTCGGCCTCATACACAACGCCCATGCCGCCCTCGAAAATCTTGCGAACGATCTCATAACGGAGCTCGTTTTGAACAGTGAACAGAGCCACGCTTGGATGTTTAACCAACGCGCCGGCAAGTCAAGCAGGACCTTGTCCAAGCAAAAGGCTGCGAAAAAAATCCAAAACTTCTTTGACAATCCAGCCCGGCTGGCTAATTTAGTGGCCCTGCGGATGGGGTCGTAGCTCAGTTGGTAGAGCACCACAATGGCATTGTGGGGGTCAGGGGTTCGAATCCCCTCGGCTCCACCATCCTTAAAACAACAGCAGGCGTGGATAAAACCCAGCCTTTCCCATCATCCCGGGAAATCGTTCTATCTCCACCGTATTGAAGCAAGCTACGGAATCCATCACCTGGTCTTTGCCCGATTTCAACAGATGCCCCAAGTGCGCCGCGACGCGTCGGCTGGTTTGAGCGGTTGGATTTCCGGCCTTCTGCCCTTGCAGAAACGCAACCTAGTTTTTTAACCGGAACCCTCCCACTTCCAACCGCAACCCCTCCCCGGTATACCGGCAAACTTGTGTTCCGATCGAAAAGGTATTGCTGGACGATCGGGGCGGAATTGTTCTTAATCGGTGCACCGGAAACTGAATAAATCTGAAAACCTCTATGAACGCTGAATCAAGAGTCGTGGAATTGGGACTCGAGTTGCCACCCGCCCCCAAGCCGGTGGCCGTATACAAGCCCTTGGTCATCGCCGGCAACTACGCCTACGTGTCCGGCCACGGCCCGCTGAAAACGGACCGCACACTCATCACCGGCCGAGTGGGCGCCGATCTGGATCTGTCAGCGGGCAAAGCGGCGGCCCGTCAGGTCGGGCTGGCCATTTTAGCCACCCTGCGCAGCGAACTGGGCAGCCTGAACAGGGTCAAGCGCCTCATCAAGGTGCTGGGCATGGTCAACGCCACGCCCGACTTCCCCGACCACCCCAAAGTCATCAACGGCTGCAGCGAACTGTTCGTCGAAGTGTTCGGGGCCGACGCAGGCATCGGGGCCCGTAGCGCTGTGGGCATGGGCTCGCTGCCCGGCAACATCGCCGTGGAGATCGAGGCCATTTTCGAAATCGAATGAGCGGCTGGTTCAAAGTCGATAATGCGGCGGACATTCCCTCCCCTGCCCTGCTCCTTTATCCGGAGCGGATCCGGGAAAACATACGGCGCATGATTCGGATGGCGGGCGGGACCAGCCGCCTGCGGCCGCATCTCAAGACCCACAAGCTGGCCGAAGTGGTCCGGATGCAGCTTGAGGAAGGCATCCCCCGGTGCAAATGCGCCACCATCGCCGAAGCCGAGCTGGCCGCCGGGGCGGGTGCCAAGGACGTTCTCATCGCCTATCCGATGGTGGGCCCCAATGCCGCCCGAATGCTGCAATTGGCAAAAGCCTATGCAGGAACAAGCTTCGCCTGTGTCGCCGACGACGCCTCCGCCATCGGGCACCTTTCCACAACCTTTGCCGGTTCGGGCCACACACTCGAGCTTCTGCTGGATGTGGATTGCGGCCAGCACCGCACCGGGGTTGAACCCGGGGCGCAAGCCTTGGAGCTCTACCGGCTCATCGCCCGGTCCCCGGGGCTGCATGCCGGCGGATTGCACGTTTACGATGGCCACATCCACGAGTCCGATCCGGCCAAACGCGCCGGGCAGTGTGCTGAGGCTTTCGGCCCGGTGGAAGAGTTGCGCCACGCGCTGCTCAACGCCGGGCTGCCGGTGCCGCGGGTTGTGGCGGGAGGCACTCCGACTTTCCCCATTCACGCCCGAAATCCGAACTACGAATGCAGCCCCGGAACCTGTGTGCTGTGGGACTTCGGCTATGCCGGCAAGTTCGCCGACCTGGATTTTCTCGTCGCCGCCGTGGTGCTGACGCGGGTGGTAAGCCGCCCCGGCCCGAACCGACTTTGTCTGGATCTGGGGCACAAGGCGATCGCGGCGGAAAACCCTCCGCCCCGGGTGGAGTTCCTCAACCTGCCCGGAGCGAGCGCCATTTCTCACAGCGAGGAACATCTGGTCATTGAAAGCGCCGGAGCAGGCGCTTTGGCTGTGGGCGACTGCCTCTATGGCGTGCCGCGTCATATCTGCCCCACGGTGGCGCTCCACTCCGAAGCGGTGGTCGTCTCCAACGGCCGCGCGATGGAGCGCTGGAAGGTTGCCGCCCGGGAGCGACGCCTGACGATCTAAGCCGTGCCCATGATGACACACGATGCCAGCCTGATGTTGTTCGCCCTTTGCGCAGTGATGGGGCTCGTCGTGCTCATCGCCCGCTTCAAGCTGCATCCCTTTATCGGCCTGACCTTGGTATCACTGGCCATCGGTTTGCATTCGGGCATGAAACTGCCCGCCATCGCCAAAACCTTTCAGGAAGGCGTCGGCAACACCCTCGGATTCCTCGGCGTGGTCGTTGGTTTGGGAATGATGCTGGGCAAAATGCTTTCGGAATCCGGCGGCGCACAGGTCGTTGCCCTGACCTTCACCCGCCTGATGGGCGAACGGCGACTTCCGTGGGCCATGCTGGGCGTGGCCTTCGTCGTGGGTGTCCCCGTCCTCTTCTCCGTCGGCCTGGTCCTGCTGGTCCCCATCATCTACGCCATCGCGCGCGAAACCAAAACCCCGCTGCTGCGCGTGGGCATCCCCGTCGTCGCCGGACTCTCCGTCTCGCAGGGGTTCCTCCCTCCCCATCCCGGCCCCATGCTCGCCATTGAACAAATGGGTGCCAATGTGGGCAAAACCCTCCTCTACGGCGCTCTGGTCGGCATCCCCACGGCCATCATCGCCGGACCGGTGTTCGCCTCCCTGATCGGATCCCGGGTGAGCGTCGACCCGGGACATTTTGGGGAAAGTGCCGGCAAAGCAACGCCCTCGCACCGGCCGCCCGGCATCGCCCTGACCTTGGTGACGATCCTGCTGCCGGTGCTACTGATGCTGCTCTCGGCTCTGGCGGATCTGGTGTTGAGGAAAGAAAACACCACGTGGCGCGACTCCGCCAATTTTATAGGCAGCCCCATCATCGCCATGCTCCTGGCGGTGCTGCTGGCGATTTATTCCTTCGGCTACGCCCGCGGGTTCAACGGACGCCAAATCCTTAAGTTTCTCGAGGACTGTCTCGGGCCGGCGGCGGGAATCCTGCTCGTGGTGGGGGCCGGTGGCGGCCTGAGCAAAATGCTCGAACGCGGCGGAGTCGGCGCGGCCATCGCCGACATCGTCGAGCACGCCCATGTGTCTCCGCTGCTGCTGGGCTGGGCCGTGGCCGCGGCCATCCGAGTTGCCGTGGGCTCGGCTACCGTCTCCATCGCCATGGCCTCGGCCATTCTGGCCCCCGTGGCGGCGCACACTCCTGAAGTGAGCCGCGAACTCCTTGTGCTGGCCATGGGCGCCGGCTCACTCTTTCTGTCCCACGTCAATGACGGCGGATTCTGGTTCGTCAAGGAGAGCTTCCACCTGACCGTCGCCCAGACTTTCAAGACATGGACGGTGCTGGAAACCTGCATCGGTCTGGTGGGCTTGGGCCTGATTTTAATCCTGTCCCGATTCGTGTGAGATGAAGAATACGCCGCTTATTTTCGACGCCCATCTGGATCTGGCAATGAACGCCCTGGAATGGAACCGCGACCTGACACGGCCCTTGATAGATTTGCGGAGCAGCGAGGCGGGCAAAAATGACAAACCCGATCGCTCCAAGGGAACAGTCTCGCTGCCGGAGATGCGCCGGGGAGGTGTGGGACTCTGTGTGGCCACGCTCATCGCCCGGGTCGAGCACAACGCCTACAGCCCCGTGGCGGGGTGGCGCTCCCAACACCAGGCCTGGGCCCAGACCCAGGGCCAGCTGGCTTGGTACAAGGCCATGGAGGAGGCGGGCGAAATGGTTCAGATCCGGGATCTGGCCGGACTTGAAAGTCATCTGGCCCTCTGGCATTCGACCTCTGCGCCCGAATCCACTCCGGTCGGTTTCCTCCTCAGTTTGGAAGGAGCGGATTCCATCCGCTCCCCGGCCCATTTGGAAAGGGCTTGGTCGCAGGGCTTGCGCGCCATTGGACCGGCGCACTATGGGCCGGGCGTTTACGCCAACGGAACCGATTCCAGCGGCGGGTTCAACGCCAAAGGCCGAGAGCTTCTCACGGAAATGGACCGGCTGGGGTTCATTTTGGATGTGACGCATCTGTGCGATGAGTGTTTCTGGGAAGCGCTGGAGCTTTTTCAAGGACCGCTCTGGGCCAGCCACCAAAACTGCCGTGCCTTGGTGCCCCACATGCGCCAGTTCAGCAATGAACAGCTCAAGGCCCTCATCGCCCGGGGTGCGGTGATCGGGGCCGCGCTGGACGCCTGGATGCTGGTGCCGGGCTGGATCCGAGGCAAAACCACCCCCGGGTCAGCCGGGCTGATTCTGGAAAATTACGTCGACCACATCGATCACGTTTGCCAGCTGGCCGGGAACAGCCGCCATGCGGGAATCGGCTCCGATCTGGACGGGGCGTTCGGATTTGAACAAACCCCGTGCGACCTGAACACGATCGCTGATCTTGCCCGGGTTGCCGGATTGTTGAGCGCCCGCGGTTACAAGCCCGCTGAGGTGGACGGGATCACCCAAGGCAACTTTATCCAATTCTTGAAATGCTCCTTGAAATGATAAATCCCCCTCCAAACCACCGCGGACTGTGCTGGTTGATGATGCTATTGTGCTTCGTTCTGGCCGCAGGTGCCGCCGAGCCGTCCGGAAAAATTCCCAGCCGTTCCTCGACCGGTTCGCACCGGGTAAAATCCTCCGTCGCAGCACAACCGGTCCCGGCCGCAGAACTGGAGGCAGGGCTGGAACGCGGGCGCGGGCTTTATATCCGCAATTGTTTTGTCTGCCATCAATACAACGGCCAAGGCATCCCCGGCGTCTTCCCGCCTCTGGCCAAATCGGATCTCATCGCCACCAATCTGGAGCTTTGCATTAAAGCACTGTGCGAGGGACTGTCCGGCGAGTTGGTGGTACTTGGCCGGAAATACAACGGGTCCATGCCGGCCATTGCACTGAACGATGCCGAGGTGTCGGATGTTTTCACTTACGTGCTCAACAGCTGGGGCAACGCCGGGGGCGGCGTCTCCGCGGCAACGGTGGCCGAGGTGCGCTCGCGCAGCGCCTTTCGCACCTTTGAGAAACTGCAACAGGCCAGCGCCTATCCCCCGCTGCCCCCCCCGCCTGAGGGCTTCACCTTGCGCGAAGTGGTGCGCCTGCCGCAGCGCGGGGTCCGCCTGACCAGCGACGGGCAGGGACGCGTTCTGTATGTCCTTACCGCCGAGGGCGATGTCTACCGGGTTGAAACGGGGACCGGCGCGACCCGCCAACTGCTTTCCGCCAGCTCCTACCTCCTGACCCGGGGCAAGGACGTTGGAGGCCTCACGTTCAACACCGTGGGCATGACCATGGACAAACAAGGACGCCTTTATATAGCCGGCAACCAGCAGGATATTTCCAAGCCGCCGGTGAAAAACCATGTGACGATTTATCGGACCACGGCGTTTAGCGACGGCGACCCGGTGGACCCCAAGCCTTGGTTTACCACCAATTATCCGGGCAGCGCGGCCTATATCCACGCCGCCGAAAACATCGCCTTTGGACCGGACGGTTTCCTCTATGTCGGCAACGGTGCCCGCACCGACGCCGGCCAGACCGGCTCGGATCCCACCTGGTATGGCGGGGGCGAGACGCCCATCACCGCCTGTATCTGGCGTCTGGATTCCGCGTTGGATCAGCCGCCCATCGACGTTTTTGCCCGCGGCGTGCGCAACGCCTACGGCTTCTGCTGGAACGACCAAGGCGAAATGATCGCCACAGAGAACGGGCCGGACGCCGACCCGCCGGACGAACTGAACTTCATTGAGCGGGGCCATCACTACGGTTTCCCCTACACTTTTTCCGATTGGAAACAAAAGGCCTATCCGCACACCCCCGACGCCCCCGCCGGCTTGGAATTCACCCCGCCCATCGCCAACCTCGGTCCCGATGGCGGTTTTGAGGGGAAACCAATCTTCTCTTTCGATCCTCATTCGTGCCCGGCCGGCATTGCTTATCTGGGAAATGACTTTCCGGAAGGCTATCGGGGGACTTTTCTGGTGGCCCGCTTTGGCAACTTCATCCGTTCCGTGAAGCAAGAGTGCGGGTTTGACGTGCTGCAGGTAAAGCTGCGCCGCAACGCGCAAGGCCGCTATGAAGCCCGGATCCATACCGTGCTCGCCCCGCTGGGCCGGCCGATCGACGTGCATGTCAGCGGCAAGGGGAAGATCTTCATCTGCGAATATTCCCGGCCGACAAACACCTCGGGCTCCTACGCCCTGCCAGGGCGGATTCTGGAGCTGGCGGTCAAGCCCAAATAGCCTGCCGGGCCAAAGCGGAAAGTGCAAACCAGCGCGAACGGCCGGGATGCCCCGCAAAACCAACCCTCCCGCACCGGATTGTCGAGGGGCCGCGCAACACTCCAAGATTAGTTGACTTGGCATTCCGGTTCGACTATTCAATTTCCTTATGCAAATCGAAACACTAAAAGTTTTCTGTGATCTGGCCGAAACAGAGAGTTTCACCCGTGCCGCACAGATCAACAATGTCACCCAGTCCGCGGTCAGCCAGCAGATCAGCTCGATGGAGCGGCTCTTTAAATCGCTGCTTATTGAGCGGAGCAAGAAGAAATTCCGCCTCACCCGCGAGGGCCAGGTCCTTTACGATTACAGCAAGCAAATCATCCAGACCTACGACTGCCTCCACAGCCGGATTCAGGAGATCAAGGATATCATCTCCGGGACCATCCGGCTCTCAACGATTTACAGCATCGGCCTTCACGAGCTGCCGCCCTACATCAAGCGTTTTCTTAAGGACTATCCCACGGTGAATGTCCATGTGGAATATCGCCGCTCAAACCAGGTTTATGAGGAGGTCCTCGGCAACGTGGTGGATCTGGGATTGGTGGCCTATCCCCAGCGCGAAGCCAAGCTGGAGGTAGTGCCCCTGCGCAAGGATCCTTTGGTTCTCATTTGCCACCCCCAACATCCGCTGGCCAAATTCAAATCCGTCAAACTCAAGGCGCTTTCCGGGCAGAAATTCGTCAGTTTCGAGCCCGACATCCCCACCCGCAAGGCCTTGGACAAAATCCTCAAGGAACACAACGTCACCGTCCAGACGGCCATGGAGTTTGACAACATCGAAACGGTCAAGCGCGCGGTGGAGATTGATGCCGGCATCGCCATCGTCCCGCTGGGCACCATCGCCCAGGAAATCTCCAAGCAAACTCTCACCTCGGTCCCGCTGGAAAACGTCGACCTCTTCCGGCCGATCGCGGCAATTTACAAGAAGAACAAAGTGCTCTCCCCCGCGATGAAACAGTTTATCGCCGTGCTCAAAGAAAGCCTCTGAGCCATGGCCGGAAAAAAGGCGCGCGGCAGGAAAAGCCGCGCGCCTTTTTCATTCAGCTTCCTGCCGGGAGAAGGCTATTTGAGCTTCTCCGCATTGAGCGCCTTCAAGTCCTTCGGCACAAACTCCCCGTCCTTGCGGATCAGTTCCCCGTCAAACCAAATCTCGCCCCCACCCCATTCCGGGCGCTGGATGAGGACCATGTCCCAGTGGATGGCGCTCTTGTTGCCATTCCCGCAATCCTCATAGGCATTCCCCGGGGTGAAATGCAAGGAGCCGGCGATCTTCTCGTCAAACAGGATGTCGCACATCGGATTTAGGATGTGCGGATTAAACCCGATGGCAAACTCGCCTATGTATCGGGCACCGGCGTCGGTGTCCAAAATCTCGTTGAGACGTTTTGTGTTGTTGGACGTGGCGCCGGTCACCTTGCCGGCCTTGAACTCAAGCCGGACGTTCTCGAATTTCGTTCCGGAATAAAGCGTCGGGGTGTTGAACTGAATCACCCCGTTGACGGAATTCCTCACGGGACAGGAGAACACCTCCCCGTCCGGTATGTTGCGGTCGCCTTTGCACATCTTGGCTCCAATCCCCTTGATGCTGAATGTCAGGTCGGTGCCGGGTGCGACCAACCGGACCTGATCCGCTTTTTTCATGCGCGCCTCCAGAGGCACCATGGCCCGGGCCATTTTGGCATAGTCCATCGTGCACACGTCGAAGTAGAGGTTCTCAAACGCCTCGGTGCTCATGCCCGCCGCCTGGGCCATGCTCGGCGTCGGCCAGCGCAGCACGCACCAGCGGGTCTTGTTGACCCGATAATCCAGCACAGGCCGGATGACCTTGGAATAAAGCTGGATCCGGCCGCTGGGCACGTCGGAATTCTCGTTCATGTTGTCACTGCCTCGGACTGCAATGTAAGCCTGCATCTTCTTCATCCGGAACATCTCGATGTCACGAATAACCGAGGCCTGCTCTTCGGTGATCCCGAGCATCTGCTCCCGCCCCACACGGGTGCTGCGTGTTTCCACAAGGGGGATGGCACCAACCTGCCGCACCGCACGGATCATCTCCACGGTGAACTCGCCGGGGACATCGACCATATCGAGCAGGATATGCTCGCCCTTTTTTAGTTGGGTGGAATAGGACACCAACTGTTTTGCCAACTTCCCATAACGCGGATCAGTCATAATACAGCCGAGCGTAAAAGGCTGGACGAAACAAAGCAAGCGAGCCAATCAGCTCAACACGCACCGGCACGGCGATAAGGGCGAGGGCGTAAGGCTCGCCACCATGCCCGGCGGATGCGCCGCGCCGCCCGCGCCGGCGATGATAACGCTCAGTCCGCGCTTGTGCGCCGACTTGGCGCAGCGCGCCATGTCGTCCGGCGTGCGGTGCGCAGAAACCACGCGAACTTGGCAGGGAATCTTGAACTCGCAGCAGACGGTGCAGGCCGACTCCATCGCCGGCCAGAAATCGCGTCCACTTTTCGTGCGCGGCTGAGTGAATTATCCAACGACGCGAGACGGCCGGCGGGTTGAACATTGAGCCGGTTTGGTCGAATGCATTTAGCAGGAATCAAATAATCATTCGGAGTTGGCGTTGGAAGAGGGGTGGTTTTTTGTGGCATTGCAGTTGGAGAGCAGAATTGAAAGCTTTTCCCGCAAACGGCACCACCATCCGCGTTTCCCTTCCGGCGCGGCCAAATTCCTCCGCACACAACCCCCCGATGCCGAAGGAGCGAAGGCTGTAGAGACAAAGAGTGCTTTTGAATGACCAGCTTCATCACGAACAAGCCAGACCGATTCACTGTCCAGAAAACAGATTTGATTATGATGGTTATCGTTTGAGATAGCCATTGCGACGACAAAAGCACAAGTGCTGCAACCGTGCGACAATTGCAACGGCTGCACGACTCGGGCGGGGCTGCCGTGCAAGTATTCTCACGACTATCAATTGCCTGAAGTCAATATGAGAATTGCGGCTTCTAGTCTGAGCAATCTTGCCAGAATGCTCCGTTTCTGGCCATGCTGTCCCAAGATGGAATTATGAAACGATTGGTCTGCGGCATATTGTGGGCTAGCCTCGCGCTGCCGTTTCGGGGCTTTGGCGGACGGGAGACGGCGGAGGTAACGCTCGATTATGTGGCTCAGCGCGCCCTGCTGCGTGCCGCCAAACCTTTCCACTCGCCCAGGGCCGACCTGCCGTCGATGCTGCGGGCGGACAAGCTGGATTACGATAAATACCGCGAGATAGAATTCCGCCACGACCGCGCCCTTTGGGCCGCCGAAGAGCTCCCTTTCCGCATCGAGTTTTTCCACCCCGGCTACCTTTACGAAGAGCCGGTCCATGTCAACGAGTTCACCCTCACCGCCGCCCAACCCATCCGCTTCGTCCAGGATTTCTTCAACTACCGCGGACTGCACATCGAAAAACAGATCCCCGTGGAAACGGGTTATGCCGGCTTCCGGCTGCTTAGCAAACTGAACGATCCCAACAAATGGGACGAGCTGGGATCCTTTTTGGGGGCCAGCTATTTCCGGCTGCTGGGCAAAGACCAGCGCTATGGGTTGTCGGCACGCGGACTGGCGCTGGATTGCGGCGAAACGGATCGACCCGAGGAATTCCCGCTCTTCACCGACTGGTGGCTGGGCAAACCGGATCGCGGAGCCGACCGCGTGAAGTTCTACGCCCTGCTCGACAGTGTCAGCTGCGTCGGCGCCTACAAGTTCATCATCGTGCCCGGTGAAACCACCGAGGTGGATGTTGAGGCCGTTCTTTACTGCCGCGAACCGGACAAGATCAAAGCGGTGAACTCCGAGCGCAAGCCCCTTAAAACCTTGGGCATCGCCCCCCTGACCAGCATGTTCTGGTTCGGCAAAAGCTCCGAGCGCCGCTTCAATGATTATCGCACCGAAGTTCATGACAGCGATGGACTGCTCATGCATCTGGGCAACGGCGAGATGCTCTGGCGCCCGCTGAGCAACCCCCACGAAATGCGACACCAACGCTATGCCGCCAAGGACCCTCAGGGTTTCGGACTCGTCCAGCGCGAACGGGATTTCAACGGCTATCAGGACCTCTTCAACGAATATCACCGAGTGCCCAGCGTCTGGGTCAAACCCCAAGGACACTGGGGCGAAGGCGAGATCAACCTCGTCGAACTCCCCACCCAATACGAGGGACTGGATAATATTGTCGCTTTCTGGGATCCCAAAGAGAAACCCGCCCCACTGCAACCCTTCCGCTGCGCCTACACCCTGAATTGGACACGCGAGGCCAATCACAAACTCTCTCCCAACCGCGTCGTGGCCACACGCCTGGGACTGGATCCCCGGGATCCGGCGTGTCGGCAGTTTGCCGTCGATTTCGCCGGCCCCAAGTTGAGCGCCCTACCCGAAAACCTGCCCCCCTCTTCCATCGCCAGTTGCAGCCCCAATGCCACCATTGTCGAAAACCAGGTCTTCCACAACGCCTACAACGACAGCTGGCGGGTGATTCTCAAACTGGAACCCAAACCGGGCAACAAGACCCCGGTGGACCTGCGCTGCACACTGCTCAAGGGCGAAGAACCGCTCACCGAAACATGGACCTATCTCTGGAGTCCGCCCTGAACCTGCCCCACACCGACACCGAGCCTGGACTTCTGGCCGGACGGCCTCTGGAGGACTGGAACGCCGCCTACAGAAAGGTGGAAAGCTACTTCCACGCCCTGCGCATCCGCAACAAGTTGCTCCTCGGCCGCCTCGTCTCCCATGTCCTCAAACGCGCCATGCACCGCGCTCCCCGGGAACCCCAACGCCACGCCACCGAACTGGCCGCCCAGGAAATGGACGCCGTCGTCACCGAGTGGTTCGCCCAGATCCTTGAGGAATCCCCCACCAACCGGGATCAGATGCTCTCAACGCGCGGACGCTTGGCCCTGCTGCTGGCCGACATGCCCGGCAAATGGCAGGACCAATTCCTTCGCCCCGGCCCGTGGCCCGAGGCTTTCGTCAAAGCCATGCGCGACGCCTACCTGCGGGCCGGCCCCGACTTCCAACTCTCAAAAATGGTCCCCCGCCCCCTCGACCTTGGGCCCATCACCACCCTCAACAACCTGACCCGCCTGCCCTTCCTAAAAATGCTGACCGTCTGGCTGCTTCTCGCTCTGCTCCTCTCAGCCCTGTTTGTCCTCACCCACTACCGCTCCGCACCGTGACCCACTCCGGCCGTCCCTCCGACCCTCAACCCTCGCCGATGGCACAACCCACACCGGCTCCAGCCTCCACACCCCAGGTCCAACGAGCCGCCCGCCTCTTCGCCTTTTTCTCCGGTGCCGTGCTCCTCACCGCCTTGGTCTCCATGATCTTTGCCGACCTGCTCTGGCGCAGCGGTTGGACAGGCACCAGCACCGTCCTTTTAAGCCTGTTCATCATTCTTTTCTTTCTCACCGCCGTAGGCTGCGTCCACGCCATCCACGGTTTCATTTTGCGCCGGCTGGGCGACCCGCAACGCCTGACATGCGCGGCCGATTACCAAACCACCAGCATCGCAGGCGTCAGCTCGGCGATCGTCTTTCCCATCTATAACGAGGAGGTGTCCCGGGTTTTCGAGGGCCTGCGGGCCACCTATCTCTCCTTGGAGCAAACCGGAGAGCTGGAGCGCTTCGATTTCTTCATCCTGAGCGATTCCACCAACCCCGAAAAGTGGGTCGAAGAGGAACAGCGCTGGTGTGAACTGATCCGCGAACTCGATGCCTTGGGCCGGATCTTCTACCACCGCCGCGCATCCAATGAAGGCAAAAAAAGCGGCAACATCCGCAACTTCCTCAACGCTTGGGGCCGGCGCTACCGCTACTTCATCGTCCTGGACGCCGACAGCATCATGCGCGGCGAAACCCTGGTCAACCTGGTCCGCCTCATGGAAACCCATCCCCAGACCGGCCTCATCCAGACCCTGCCGGCACTGGTCAATGCCGAGTCGCTCTTCGGCCGCATCCAGCAGTTTGCCAACCGCCTCTACGCCCCCATCTTCATCACCGGCCTGAACTTCTGGGCGCAGGGATTCGCCAATTACTGGGGCCACAACGCCATCATCCGCACCGAGCCTTTCATGCAGTATTGCGACCTCCCCTCCCTGCCCGGCCGAAAACCCTTTGGCGGCCACATCCTCAGCCACGATTTCGTCGAAGCCGCGCTCCTACTGAAGGAAAACTGGCAGGTCTGGTTCGCCTATGACCTGGAGGGCAGCTACGAGGAAATGCCCCAAGACATCATCGGCAACGCCCAACGCGACCGGCGCTGGTGCCAAGGCAACCTCCAGCATGCCTTGGTTCTCTTTGCCCGCGGCCTGCGCGGCCTGAGCCGCATCCACTTGGTCATGGGGATTTTCGGCTACCTCGCCAGCCCCCTCTGGGCCATCTTCCTCCTGGCTTTCAACTGGGCCCTTTGGGACCGGGAAAACACCGGCCTGTCCACCATCACCGTGCGGGCCTTCACCCCTTGGCTCAAACAACTCAGCGGCACCGCCCACGCCTTTTTACTCTTCCTTCTCTGCATGATGGTGCTCTTCCTGCCCAAAGCCTTGGCCTTGGTCGACCTGGCACTCGACAGGAAACGCAGCGCGGCTTTTGGCGGACTACGCCGCGCCATCCAGAGCGCGCTCGCAGAAACCCTCTTCTCCGCGCTTCACGCCCCCTTGCAGATGCTCTGGCATTCCCAGTTTGTCATCACCATCCTCGGCGGCATCGGCGTCAATTGGGGCTCCCAAAAACGCACCTCCGACGGCATTGGCTGGATCACCGCTCTCCGTCAGCACTGGGCCCATACCCTCACCGGCATCGTCTGGGGCGCGGCAGTCTGGAAAATGGACCAACCCACCTTCTGGTGGTTCACACCCGTCATGACCGGAATGCTCGCTGCAGTTCCTTTGAGCGTCTTGACCAGCCGGGCCAGCCTCGGAGCTTGGACCCGCTCACTCGGACTCTTCCTGACCCCGGAGGAAACCTCGCCCCCTGCAGAACTGGACACCCTGCGACTCCGCATGGCGCTCCTAGAGAAAACGACCGAAACCGCCCCTCACACTTCAGACACAAGCCTCGCCCAAGCGGTTTTGGATCCGTATGTGAATGCCATCCACGTCTCCCTCCTGCGGGAAAAACAGCTCAATCCGGAGTTCCGGGAAACGCTCGAGAAAATGGGCGTCGGCCGCACGGAGGTGCGCGAGCTGGCCGAACGACTTCTCGCCGACGGGCCGCAGGCCTTGAGCCCACGGGAGAAAATGCTGGTGCTTTCCGATGCAACCGTAATGCCTTGGCTTCACCGGCAGGCCTGGATCCGACCCGGAGAAACCCTGAACGGTTGGTGGCAGACTGCCATCCGCCGCTTCGCCCGTTGAATCATCCGGCCCGTGGAGTTTTGAGCATTTATTTTGTAAGCGTTGAAAACGTTGAAAGGAAGGTTGCGCTGTGTTGGGTGATTTGCTTAAGATTTGCAGATTCGGTGAGCGCGGGTGTGGTTCAATGGTAGAATGTGGCCTTCCCAAGGCTGAGACGAGGGTTCGATTCCCTTCACCCGCTCCAATCTTCATTCTGTTCAATAGAATCAATGCTTCTGTGAGTTTTAACGGTTTCAAAA
>Ga0209829_10001454_pt1 | contig 19169 bp, 13 predicted proteins | sample C_140205_EF_Meta_FD_187311 | JGI IMG/M metagenome (GOLD analysis project Ga0209829, IMG submission 187311) | Freshwater microbial communities from Lake Croche, Canada to study carbon cycling - C_140205_EF_MetaG (SPAdes) (version 2) | ecosystem: Environmental > Aquatic > Freshwater > Lake...
CTAGGTGGATTCGTGTGGTGGGTTGGAGTGATTGAGGGTCGTGTTGATCCTTTGGCTATTGGTCGGTGTCAAGTTAGAATTTTTGGTTGGCACACAAGTAACAAGAGTCAATTACCCACTAAAGATTTACCATGGGCTCATCCGGTTTATCCTATCAATAATTCTAAATCGTTTTCAGCACCAGAAATTGGTGATTGGGTGATTGGATTCTTTATGGATGGTGAATCGGCTCAATTTCCCGTAATGTTTGGCGTAATGCCAGGAATGATTCAAGCTTAAATGGCAGAAATAGATAACAATACCGCTCCAGTATCAGCTGATGGTGTTACAGAAACCAGTCCGCCAAAGCCGCCTGCGCAAATCATTCCTTTTCGTGTGGGTGAACCTTCTTTGCCGGCAATGGCTAGAGGTGTTATTAAAGATGGTATGCAGAAATTGGCAGCAGATAACAGAGAACATAATTGTGATATTTGTGCTGGAATGAATAAAGATATTGCAGTAGCCAAAGCTGAAGTAATGTTGTTTGTTGGTGGACTTAGAAAGTCGATTGAAGCACTTTTTGCTGGAACATCGACAAATCCAGCACTTGAAGATATACAACAACAAATTAAAGCAATCAAGGCACAAGTAAAAGCAATTAAAAAAGAAATTGAACCCATTCAAGAACAAATTAAAGCGTTACAGGCATATGCCAAAGAAATGCAACAACTTATTCAAGATATTATGAATTTACCAGCAGATTTACAAAAACTTTTTGTAGGTTGTTTATCTGAAGCAACAGCATCATTAAATGCTACCGTTAATGAAATTAAGAGTATTGGTGTTGATGCTTATAAAGAAACAATTGCTGCTGTGGTAGATCCGCTTAAAATTGAAGCTGCAGCAATTAAAGATGCAATTAATACTCCAACAGATACAACAACACCCACACCTTAAAATATGGCAAATAATAGCGCATGGACGGAACCGGTTGTCATTGATGCAACTAATAAACCGCAATATCCATACAACAACATATCACAAACCAAAAGTGGTCATTCTTTTGAAATGGACGATACTCCTAAAAAGGAGAGGGTTCGTGTTCAACATCGTGTTGGAACGTTTTTGGAAATGCAACCCAATGGTGATGAGGTTCATAAAATCTACGGTAATGGATATGAAATTATCTTTGGTGACAAGAATGTAAAAATCAAAGGCCAATGTAATATTACAATAGATGGTGCTTGTGTGGTCAATATTGTTGGAGATTCTGTAATGAATGTTCAAGGCGATTCAATACAATATGTTAAAGGTGATGTTACTCAAACTGTTGATGGTGCGGTCAAAGTAACCTGTAAAGATGATATGGACTTAACATCAAAAGGTGATATTACGATGTCGGCTCAAAATCTTTATGTTAATGCCGATTTGGCGGTTCGTGGAGGCATCACCTCAACAACCTCAATTTCCGCTGTAAACAATGTGACGGCAGGTAAACAAGGTTATGCAAAACTTGGGTTTGTTACACCAGGATATATTAGTGCCGGATCACCTTTGCCTTGGAGTGTAATTCCTGGTGCAATCGTAACTTCTGGCGGCATTTCTGCTGGATTACCAGTACCTCTCACCGCCGGTGTTCCTGGTTCGATTATATCTACTGTTTATATGCAATCAAAACTTGGTAACTTTGGTGCAATGAATGCCTTGCCTGCTTACGGTGGTACTGGTATTGCTAAGGCAACCGCAGTCCAATCTCTCACATATGTTACTGACGCTGTTCGGTCGATGGCTGGAGATCGTGCTATCTTTAATATGCACGCACATAGTGCTGTTAAGGGTGGCGGAGATACTTCAGGACCCACCACAATACCTGAATAAATAAACAATGGCAATTAACAAACACATCTATTCTGATTTAGATTTAACTTTCCGTAGAATACCATCTACGGGTGACGTATCTATGAAATATGACGAACAGGCGGTTATTCGCTCGATTCGAAATTTGTTATCAACCAGTTTATATGAAAAATTGTTTCAACCTACGATAGGTAGCACTTTAAACAAGTTATTGTTTGAACCAGTTACACAATTAACTGCAAGCCTAATTGAAGATGAAATTGTTCGTATGATTAATAACTACGAACCAAGAGCAACCATCAGTCAATTGTTTGTTACCGCTACACCAGATAGTAATCAATTCAATGTTTCATTATATGTCCTGATCGGTAACATAACAATACCGTCACAAATTAACTTAATATTAACGAGGTCCAGATAATGGCTGGTGCAAATTCTAATATCCAACTCACTAGTTTGGATTTCAATACACTCAAAAGTAATTTTATTACCTATTTGAGAAGCCAGGATACATTTAAAGATTACAACTTTGAAGGTTCTGGTTTATCGGTTCTAACTGACATTTTAGCTTACAACACACAATATAATGCTTACTATTTAAATCAAGTGGCCAATGAAATGTTTTTAGATTCGGCAACTCAAAGAGCTTCGGTTGTTTCTCATGCTAAATTATTAAATTATACTTCAAAATCGGCAATCGCACCAACAGCTGAAGTTCAGGTTGTGATAACTAATGTTGCGGATGAAGATACTTCTTTAACTTTATCTGCTTATTCGCCTTTTTTATCAGCAACAATTAATTCTATAAATTATAATTTTATTAATACTGATTCATACACAGTTAATGTTGTTAATGGTACGGCCACATTTCCTAATGTTAAAATCAAACAAGGTGTAAAAGCAAATTATGCTTATACGGTTAACAACACAGTCAATCCATCATTGACATTTGAAATTCCTGATGAAACCGTAGATAACACAACGATCCGTGTTTTGGTTCAACAATCAGCATCAAATTCTTCATATGAAGTTTATAATTTAGCTACAAATCTTTTATCATTAAACGGAACATCAAAGGTTTACTTTTTACAAGAATCATTAAAAGGAACTTATGAAATTTATTTTGGTGATGGAGTTATTGGTAAAAAATTAGTTGATGGTAACATTGTTAATATTGCTTATCTTTCTACTGAAGGATCAGCAGCTGAAGGCGCAAACAGTTTTATACTGATGGATACAATTGGAGGATATTCTCCTTCGGCAGTTAATTCTATTTTACCCGCAACGCAAGGTGGCAATAAAGAATCGATTGATTCAATCAAATTACAGGCACCAAAAACATATTCTGCTCAAAATCGTGCAGTAAATAAAAATGATTACATTGTTGCATTGCAACAAAACACTTTGGGTATATCATTTGATGCAGTAAACGTATGGGGTGGAGAAGAAAATTCTACTCCAGTTTATGGACAAGTATTCGTTTGTTTAAAACCAGCTGGCGGATATCGGTTAACTGATACACAAAAAACACAAATTATTGAAGAGGTCATTAAACCAATTAGTGTTGTCACAGTAGCTCCAACAATTGTTGATCCTGATTATACTTATTTAAAATTAATTGTTGATGTTTTATATGATCCTAAAAAAACTTCAGCAACAGCTTCACAAATTCAAACGGGTGTAAAAGCAGCAATACAAACTTTTGCAACAAATACATTAAATACATTTAATTCAACATTTAATACTTACGATCTATTAAATGCAATACAAAATTATAATCCGGCTATAATTACTAGTCAATTTAATCTTCGAATGGAAAAGAAATTTCTTCCTAATTTGACATCTACAACATCATATAAATTATATTACAATTCTCCATTAGAAAAAAATATGTTTACTAGTGGTGTTGCTAGTTTACCAGGAATGAAATTTTTAGATCAAGCCGATTTGACAACCGTTATTGATGGAGTTTTTATTGAAGAAGTTCCTTCGGAAACTCATGGATTAGAATCAATTTCTATATTAAATCCTGGATTCAATTATCAATATGCACCTACTGTTACTATTCGTGGAGATGGTACAGGGGCCACGGCTCATGCTGTTATAGTTAATGGTGCTGTTTCTTCTATTATTGTTGATACTGTTGGAACAGGATACACAAGCGCAACTGCTGTAATTACTGCTCAATCAGGAGATACATCAGGAACAAATGGCGCTGCGGTTGTTAATTTGGCTGGTCGATATGGTACACTACGAACATATTACAATGATTCAACAAATGTTAAAACCATTTTAAATGCAAATGCTGGCACAATTGACTACCTAAAAGGCATCATTACTTTAACCTCATTTGCTCCATATGATGTTAATAATACTTTAGGTGAACTTTCAGTTTCGGTTAAGCCAACAACATCCATCATTTCTTCTGATTACAATAGAATTATTACAATTGATCCTTATGATACAACGGCAATTGTTGTTAATGTAACCGCTAAAAATTCATGATCGACAATAATCAAAAAACATCACTTTTAGTTTCATCGCAACTTCCTGAATATATTCGGGACGATCCGGCATATGCTAATTTTAAATTATTTCTAAAAGCATATTACGAATGGATGGAACAAAATGATAATGTTTCTGATAGAACAAAAAATTTATTAAATTATAGAGATATTGATAAAACTCCCGATGAGTTTGTTGATTATTTTTATAATGATTTTCTTTCTTATTTTCCAAAAGATATTTTAGCGGATAAAATAAAAGTAACAAAAATTGCTAAAGAGTTGTATCGGTCTAAAGGAACACCAGCGTCATATGAATTTTTGTTTAGAGTTCTTTATGATTCTCCCGTAGAATTCTTTTTTACTAAAGATGCTGTGTTGCGTGCTTCGGATGGTATTTGGTTTATTTCAAAAAACTTAAATGTGGCCACCAATGATCCCAATTTTTTAAATATTAAAAATTATACTGTTTTTGGTGAAACTTCAAAAGCGACCGCAGTTATTGAAAATTCAATTTTTGATGGAATCAAAACACAAATTTATATTTCAAATATTCAAAGAGATTTCAATTCTGGTGAATATATTCGTATTTTAGATACGAATTATGAAGAAGTATTAGGCGAGATTGATGGATTACCATTGAGAGCCAAAATTGTAGGTCAAGTTAATCGAATTGATGTTAATCCTGACAATAAAGGATTATTATATAAACCTGGAGATCCTGTTGGAATAACTGGAGGCTTAAATTCTCCTACAGGCCACGGCGCTTCAGCCATTGTATATTCTACCACCAAAGGATCATTACAAAACATTCGAGTGGCAGCAGGTGGATATGGTTACAGAAATAATCCAAATACACTAATTTCAATATCAGGTTCTTCTGGTGCTGCTGCATCAGTTTTTAGTTTAAATCCTGATCCAAGAAAAACTGCAAACGTAACATTAATTCCAAATGATACAATTCAAAATCAATCAGCTATTAAATTAAATGCAAACAATTATAATTTTTTAGCTAATGGTAGAGCTAATTTAACTTGTTCATTAGCTAACGCATTTAATTTTTTATCATTTACAACTTTTCCAATTTCTGCTGTAACATTAGATAATCCTGGCATTGGACTTTCTGGAGCTCCAACAATTTTAGCCTCTTCATTGTTTCCTACTGACAATGCGGCAATCATTGGAAATATTAAGAATTTAGGAATTTTAGCACCTATTCAAATCATTAATGCTGGAGTAAACTATCGAGCAAATGATACAATTGTATTGACGGGTGGTTCTGGTGCTGGTGCTCATGCCAATATTACATCAGTTAATGCTAATGGTTCAATCATTTCAGTCGATTACACTTACACAAATCCAAATGCTGCTATACAATTTTATCCATTAGGCGGCACAAACTACCAATCAACTAGTGTACCTACCGTCAGCATCATTTCTTCAAACGTAGCTGCTGCAAATGCGGTACTTACTGTTCCTGGAATATTAGGTGATGGTGCAACATTTAGTTCTTCTTTTGATCGTGTGGGATCAATTTCTGCAATTGAAGTGACGGATGCTGGTGCTGATTATGTTTCGGTTCCTACAATTTCTCTTAAAGTTCAAGATTTGTGTGTTAATAATGTATTCATCAGTAATTTACCAGTAGCCGGCGATAGGATTTATCAAGGAACAAATTTTGCTACAGCAACATATTTTGCAATTGTAGATTCAATAACACCTTTGTATAATTTGGCCAATACAGCCCAATCCATGTATCGTGTTCGTGTGTTAAATTATAACACAAATCCAGATTTTACCAAACAAATTAATGTTGAAAATAAAAATATCCACATCAATTTAACAAATTTATATAACACCTATAATGTAGGAACCAGATTCGATTCGACTGGTGTAATTAATTATGGTGACGGTACCGCACAGGCTAATGCTATTTTCGTCAATGGACTTGTTTCAGGAACAGGACAATATATTGGTACCAGAGGGCAATTAAGTTCTTTTGATGTTCTACAAAGCCAAGATTATAACAATTATACTTATCAAATTACGCTTGAAAAAGAAATTTCAAGATACAGAGATATTCTATTAAACCTATTACATCCAACAGGAACAAAGGTTTTAGGTCGATTCGTTATGACAACAAATGATGTTGATGTATTTACACAAGATTCCGTTACAAATCAAGGACATACGTTAGGATATTATACTGGCAATCCAGGTTCTTCTGTAACCATGGAAGCCAATTTTACCAATACCAGTAATAACATTGTTAAATTTAACTCTTTAGTGGGGGCTAATTTAGCTAATATCATATCTTCAAATAGTACTTTGGTGATGACCACAAGTTATGGATATGTAATCAAATCGGAAGTAGCAAATGTTGTGGCCGGTAGTGCCAATACTGTAACATTAAAAGATAATGTTTGGCTCTCTTACGCAAATGTTGCTTATGTTAGTGCTAATTCTGGTGGTAACGTCATAAATATAACAACATTAACGAATTCATATGATATCATAAACAATGGAAATTATACTACTCCTAGTAATCCATTAGCAGATATACTTCATGTTGGTGATAAGGTTTTAGTTGCAAATAACACGGAAAGAACAGTAACCTCAATAAATTACATAACAGGTGTTGTTCAAGTTAATACGAACTTTTCAAATAACGCCGTTTCTTTGATGTCCGTAAACAGAACTTTCTCAACAACGAATGTTTTAATTTTTGGACCACTAGGTACACAATACTATCCGGAGATAACGGATGAGCTTGGAAATACAATAACAACAGAAGATGACCAATTAATTCTTTTAGGGTAACAAATGTCAACAGTAAAAATTTCACAACTACCACTTTTAACATCGTTAAATGCTAACACGGCAAATTCTTTGTTTATGGGTGTCGACCTTCCAACAGGAACCACAGGTAAGTTTACTGCACACACTTTAGCACAAGGCCTTTTTTCAAATGAAATTTTAGCTGTTGGCACAATTCAACAAAATTTACCTAATACTGTTGCACAGTTTTCTCAATCTGGAGAGTCCTACATTCAGACCAATTTGGTTAATACCAATGATGGTGGTACTGCTGATATTGTTGTAACTGCAAATACTGGATCAGGTGGTACAGATGCGGCCAACTTTATTGACATGGGCTGGGCAAACAAAAACTATCAACCGGGTTCAGAATTCAATAATATTGGCAATGCCGTTAATCCAAATGATGGTTATCTATATGCTCAAGGTACATCTGGTCAACCTTATGGTAATTTGATTATAGGTACTACTTCAACAACCGGACAATTAAAGTTTATTGCTGGTGGTGGCCAAGCGTCAAATGTTGTAGCAAAAATGACCTCTACAGGTTTAACATTAAACACACAATCTTATATCACATTTGCTGATGGCTCTACTCAAAATGTTGCTTATAATCCAGGTACAGAAACAACTCAAAACACCAGATTGAATAGTATTGAAACAATCAATACGAGTCAAAACACCAGCATTAACGTCATTCAAGGTGTAGATTTAACACAGAATACTTTAATTGCTATTATTCAAGGTGTTGATACTACACAAAATACCAATATTACCGCTGCCAACAATACGGCTTGGTTGGCATTCGATTTGGCCAATGCCGCCAATACATTAGCAAATACAGCGGCTGCCAATGCAAGTTATGGACTGTGGCGTATGGACATAACCACTCTGATTAATATAACACAAAATAATAGAATTGCTCAGGCAGAATCTAATTGTGTTACTTTATTTGGTTACACAACACAATCCGGTGTTATTAATGCTGGCCAAAACACCAGCATTAATTTGGCATGGACAACGGCCAATAATGCTTTGGCCAACATACCTGGAGTAACTACGGCTGGATCATTAAATGTTTCTGGCACAGTTAATTCACAAAAAGGCTTTGTATACAGTCCAACCGTTTATCCTGGTGCTCAAACGGCCATCACAATTGATGTGTCAAATAATTCTTTGGTGCGTGCTCAAACTTCTACAGGATTAGTAATAACATTATCTAATTTGATGGCAGGAAAAGAAGTTATTTCATGGATTACCAATACTGCTAATTCAGCACAAACATTTACTCATGGATGTTCTGCATTGAATTCGACAGTTAATTCAACAACATATAATATTCCATCAACTTCAACCATTTTAGTTAGATATATGTGTATTGATACTACGGCACAAAATACCTTTGTAGCTATCACCAAGGCTTAATAAATAAATCATGGCAAATAAATCATTACTTACATATAATTCTAAAGTTGCTCAGGTAGAGCAATCTTATTATGCTCCATCGGCGGTGTTGCCATTGACAAATTTGCCAATTAACTCAACTTATGTGTTTTTGGCCAAAGTAGAACCTTGGATTGATGAATTTGATCCTCCAACACCACAACAAACACAACAATATATAAAAACTACTTTTGCAAATATGTTTGTTGCAAAAAAAGTGTTGACAAATAACATTAGTCCGGTATTAGAAAGAATTGATTGGGTTTCTGGCACAACATATGGTTATTATCAAGATGATGTTGATATGTTTGAAAAAGATTCTAATGGATTTTTAGTTCGTAAATTTTATGTTAGAAACAAATACGATCAAGTATTTAAGTGCCTTTGGAATAATAAAGGAGGAGCTTCTACTTACGAACCTTTCTTCAAACCAGGCAATTATGGATCAAACAATATTTTCCAAGATGCTGATGGATATAAATGGAAATACATGTATACCATCGATGCTGGTACTAAAAAAACATTTATGGATTCCAGTTGGATTCCGGTACCGGTAGGAACAAACATACCAAATCCAATTAAAAATACCAAAGGATATGGTAATATTGACGTTATTAATGTGGTAAATGGTGGAACGGGATATGATCGTGCTAATGCAACGATTACAATGGCCGTTACCGGTGATGGTACCGGTGCTACTGGAACATTAAGCATTACCGATGGTGTTATTACCGATGTTACAGTAATCGCCACAGGAACAAACTATTCTTATGCAAACGTATCGGTCATTAGCGATATTGGTTCAGGCGCCTCCTTCAAGGCTCCAGCCTCTCCAATTGGCGGCCACGGCTTCGATAACGTATCAGAATTAGGATGCTCACATATTATGTTAACTGCCGAATTCAACGGAAGTGAAAATGGATATATTCCAACTGACATTGACTTTAGGCAAGTTGGTATTTTAATTAATCCAACCGCTTTGAGTACCGCACCGAATCCAGCCAACGGAAGCATTTATAAGATATCCACAGATTTGATTGTGGCTGCAGGATTTGGCTCATATGTACCGGATGAAATTGTTTATCAAGGAGATTCAATCCTTAATCCGAGTTTTACGGCAACAGTTCTCAGTTATGATGCAAATAACAATATAATTAAGCTAATAAATATAAAAGGAACTCCAACACAAGATGCAACAGTTTATGGTACGGTATCGGCCACTGCAAGAACTGTGTTGGGTGTCAGTAATCCTGATTTTGTTCCATATTCAGGTTATTTGGCTTATCTTCAAAATAGAACAACCGTTCAAAGAAGCACAGATGGTATTGAACAATTCAAATTCGTTTTAGGTTTCTAAGGGAAAAAAATGTCGTTAAATTTTAATGTTGATCCGTATTATGATGATTTTGATCCTACAAAAAATTATCATCGTATTCTTTTTAAACCTGGATATGCAGTTCAAGCCAGAGAATTAACACAATCCCAAAGTATTTTACAAGATCAAGTTACAAAATTTGCGGATAACATCTTTAAACAAAATTCGCCTGTTTCCGGTGGACAAATTACTAGTAACCTTAATTGCCAATACATCAAATTACAAAGAACATATAATAATGTTGCAATCGTAATAGCTAACTTCAACAATAAAGTTATTCAAAATGCAACAGGAACAGTTATTGCTCAAGTTTTAGCTACTGTGCCTGCAACCGGCACAAATGATGCTGATGATCCTCCAACATTAATTGTTTCTTATAAATCTGGCACACGTTTTTCTGCTGGTGATACTTTGTATGATGCAGGTTCAAATTTGGCGGCTGCTGTTGGCACAACCACACCAACGGGCGATAGTTCTGTTGTTTCAATTTCACAAGGTGTGTTTTACATATCGAGCAACTACACAAGATCCGATGGTATTCAGATTTCTAACGGAACTTTTGTACAAGTTGATCCACAAACTGTTGTTGTTTCAAAATATAGTAATGTTCCTTCGAATCGTGTTGGCTTAAACATTACAGAATCAATTCAAACTTTTGCCGGAGATTCTTCTCTATTGGATCCAGCAATTGGTGCATCAAACTATCAAGCGCCTGGTGCTGATAGATATAAAATCACATTAACATTAGAAACTCGTCCATTAGCACTAGGTGACGATGATACATTTGTTGAATTATTGCGTATTAATGCTGGAAAAATTGTTAAAATTGTTGATGGTTCTGTATATAATGTTATTGATGATTATTTTGCCAAACGTGATTATGAAACCAATGGAGATTATGTTGTTAATGATTTCAGATTAACACCTAAAGCAAATACAGCTTCGGTAGCAAATAGCACATATATCATGAGTGTTGGTAAAGGTGTTGCTTATGTTCATGGATATCGGTTAGAAAGCCAATCGGATGTTGAAGTAACTTCTAACCGAGCACGCACAACGAATACACAAAATAATAATCCAGTTTTTATTGATTTTGGTTCTTATTTTTATGTTGATAATGTAAATGGTACATCCAATGGATCATTTTTTGATACAACACAATACGGTACAGTTGATTTACATTGTGTAACATCTAGCAATATTTTTGTAGCTAACTCAGCAACATATAATGCAACAGTAGTAGCTACTGCAAATATTCGTGCTTTGATTTATGATAGCAGCACTTCTGATACGGCATCAAACACATATAATTACAAAGCATACGTTACGAATGTACAAAATGCCATACAAAGTAATAATGCAGTTTCAGCAACCACGAATACCATTACTTTTCCAAATTATTTTTCATCGGTTGCAAATGCTTATGTTGGTGTAGATATTTCGATCACCGCAGGTACCGATGCTGGAGATTTTAGAACCATTACTGCTTATAACGGTACAACAAAAACAGCTACAGTTGGCCAAAACTGGACAGTAACACCGGATGCAACATCCGTGTTTACTTTGAACTTTGATACTAAAGATATTGAATCGATGGTCAATGTAACAAAAACATCATATCCCGCAGCAATAAATGCTGTTGCAAGAATTAATGCTCAAGGCCGATTAAATGGAGTTATTATTAATGATGCCATTTTACAAAACCCAACTGTTCCTGAATTGTTATTTACTGTTGGCAATCCTTACGTTTCAAGTTTAGTTAATACTTCATTTACGACACAACAAGTACACCGTTTGGTTTCGTTTACAACAAGCGGATCAGGAGTTTCAGCCACAATCAATTATCAAGGTGATTATCAAGATGTAGTTCAACACTTTGGTACGGCTGGCGGAACTTTATCTAACGATTCCAAAAAACAAAACTTTATTATTGTTGTTACCGCCAAAGGTGCTGGATGTACACTTAACGTTGGTGATGTTGTTCCTTGGACAACAGCAGGCCGTAGTATTACTTTAGATTCTACAAAAGCCATTGCTACACTTTCAGCTACCGATGTTGGTGGTGCTACAGGAACATTTGTTGCAACAATTTATGAAAAAGTATATGTTGCTAATGGTCAAAATACTGGTCATATTCTCAAAAACAAAACATTAATTACTGCAAACACAACTGCAATTGGCACAAGTAATACCGCTGTAGGTTCTTATACATTTGTTGATAATACAACATTAACATCAACCGGTCAAGTTTTAATTCGAAATGCCGGATTAGTAACTCCAGGAAGCAAACAATCACTTTATCTTTCTGACGTTAAAAGAATTGTAAAAATTATTGACACAGGTAATGCTAATACAGTTCCTTCTTTAGCAATGTTATCCAGTCCAACATATGACATTACAAACCGTTATAGTTTTGATAATGGACAAAGAGATAGTTATTATGACCATGCTAGCATTATATTAAAGCCTGGATATGCACAACCTTCAGGACAAGTTCTTGTTTTAGTAGATTACTACCAACATTCTGGTGGCGATGGTTACTTTAGTGTAAATTCTTACACCAACGAACAATATCAACAAATTCCACAATACGTCAGTAGTCAAGGAACTCTATATTGTTTAGGTGATTCTATTGACTTTAGGCCTTCACGATTGAATGCTACAACAGCGTTTGATTATCGTTATTCAAATTCAGCGTCAAATAAAGGTTTCTTCTTGCCGGTTGATTTATCTACATTTGTTGGTGATTATTCTTATTATTTGGGTAGAAAAGATAAACTCATATTAAGTAAAGATAGAAGCTTTCAAATTGTTGAAGGTACGCCATCGATCAATCCAATTTTCCCATCAGAACCCGATGGCGCTTTGGTTATTGCTAAGTTGACACACAAACCTTATACTGGTTATATTCCAACAGAAGCACCTAACGGATATGTTTCCGATTTGAGTATTGAAAAAGTTAAACACAAACGTTATACGATGGAAGATATTGCTGGACTTGAAAGCCGTATTAATCAAGTTGAGTATTATACATCTTTAAGCATGTTAGAACAACAAGCACAAAGTTTACAAATTTCTGATGCTTACGGTTTGAATAGATTTAAAAATGGTATTTTGGTTGATGATTTTTCAAGTTACGCTTCTGCTGATACAAACAATAATGATTACTCGGCTACAATCAATCGCCGTGAGAGAAGGTTGACAGCTACACAAAGTGTTAAAAACTTTTCATTACAATCAATTGCTTTGGCATATAATATGGGCATGCCTTCTGCTGCTACTTCGGCAGCATTGCAATATTCTATTAAAACTGATGGATCTATAAATTTCTTTACTTTACCATTTACATCAGCCAATGCAATTACACAGAAAATTGCATCTAGAACAGTTAATGCTAATCCTTTTTCTTTTTCTTCACGCCAAGGCACTTTATCATTAACGCCAAACGTAGATAATTGGGTTGATACAAATTATTCTCCTGCATTATTAATTACTGATCCTAATTTACAAATCTTCCGTGCAAATTCACAAGCAATTAATGTAATGTCAGCTGGAGATTGGAAAACAATATCAGGTACATCATATACCGTTACGGGTGAAGGTGTTGAGAATCACGGCCGCTTTAATGGTCCTTTTGGTGAAATGGTTGGATATCAAGCAACCACCACAGTTAATAACATTCACCAATCAAGAAGTGATATTCTTGGTCCATATGACAAATTAGGTAACACTTACGCTTTAAACAACAATTATATTACAGATATTAGTATTTTGCCATTCATTCGTCCACAACAAGTTGTTATTCGTGCCGACAATTTGTTATTCCGTACATCGGTAGGCGTTAAGTTTGATAATACAGATGTATCAAATTATGTTCGTAAGACCAATGTAATCGAATTAACCAACGTAACCGGCACATTCAACGATAATGAAGTTCTTGGATATTATTCTGCTGGTACGTTTACTGGAACAGCAAGAGTTGTGGGAGTATATAATTATCCAGGAACATCAAACACAAGATTATATGTTGCTGCTGATGGATTATCTACAAAATATAGTTCATCCGGAACCACTTCAGGAACATTACAAAACGGATTCTTCGATGTATCTGGTGTATACCAAGGTACCGTTGCAAGCGGAACAATAACATCAAGCGATCATTACGGTGGTCGTATTGTTACTGCAAACTCAACAACTAAAATTCAATTATCAACAATTGCTTCGGCAACAAACAACTATTACACAGGCAACACAATTTACATCAATGCTGGAACAGGTGCGGGGCAATCAGCAACTATTTCAACATATTATGGTGCAAATCAAACTGCATTATTGAGCTCCACATTATCAACAGCAGCAGGTGATGTTTATTCGATTGGAAACTTTATTACAAATCGTACCGGATCTTTTTATGGAATATTCAATATTCCAGCAAATCAATTTCATACGGGTCAAAGAGTATTACGAGTAGATAATTCAATTAATAATAATCCTGGTACTGCTACAACATTTGCAGAAGGCACTTATTATGCTGAAGGTTTACAGACTACACAACAAACTGTTGATTTTGGTGCTTCACCTTCTGGTGCAAAAGGCACATTTACATCAACCCAATATCAAAATACGAATTCAATTGTAACTACATTTAGTCCTTGGGATCCAGTAGCGCAAACATTCATCGTATCTAAAGATAATTATCCAAATGGTTTATTTTTAAATTCGATCAAAGTATTCTTTAGAACAAAACCCACCACAGATAATTCACCAGTTACAATATCGATTGTTGGCACACAAAATGGTTATCCAAATGGAGAAACTTTAGATCATTCAATCGTAACAATAGATCCAAGTGACGTTAATGTTTCTGTTGCTCCACAATATTTGGATGCATCAACATCAACAACGTTTGCATTTAATGCACCAATTTATATTCAACCTGGTGTGTTGTATGCATTTATTATTAAATCTAATAGTAGTGAATACACATTATGGACTGCTTCTAATGGTGATACTGCAATTGCTTCGTCAATTAAGAATTTACCAACAGATGCGACTCCATCGGTAATTACAAAAATTGGCGGTGCGCCATATGTTGGTGCTCTGTTTTTATCACAAAATGCTCAAACATGGACGGCTGATCAAAATCAAAGTTTAATGTTTGTTGCTGATCGTTGTGTGTTTAATACATCATTAACTCCAACAATTCAATATGTTGTTCCTAAAAAACTGCCGCAACGAGAATTAATTGACGAATCTTTAGATTATTTTTTAAATGCAAATAATGTGTTGTTAACAAGTAGCCCAATCACAAATAATGATGTTTTGGTTGACGCATTTAATATTACGACAACTGATTTTACGCCAACAAAAACAAATATTAATTATTCTTATAATGCTACATTAGCTTCGAGTGGTTCTCCATCAGGAATAACATATATTACTCCTGGTAAATTTGGTACTGCAACAGCTGAAGATATTTACTTAAATGATGGTAAAGGTGAACGGATATTATTGGCCAACACAAACCAATCATTCTCATTGTATACGATGTTGTCCTCAACTGACGATTCAGTAAGTCCTGTTATTTCAGATGCTGGTCTAACTGCGTATACTATTACATGGAATATTGATAATTGTTCTTTGTCGAATAGTTTGATTACTCTAACGAGTGGTGGTTCTGGTTATAATGTTAATACAACAACCATTACTGTTTCATCACCAACTGGAGATTCTGGCGTAACGGCACAAGCTGCAGCAAACATTGCAAATGGCGTAATTCAATCAATTTACTTCACAAATCCTGGTTCTGGTTATATCACAACACCAACAGTTACGATTGTTGATGCCAATTCATCTCCAGGTATTGGTGCCACAGCAATTATTACTGGTGAAACTTCTAGTAGAGGCGGCCCAGCCAAAGCAAAATATATTACCAAAAAAGTAGCTTTAGATGCTGCATTTGATTCTGGTGATTTGAGTGTATATTTAACTGCTTATAGGCCTGTCAATACAAACATTATGGTTTATTACAAAATTTTAAATAGAAATGATACACAATTGCTCAATGATAGTGTTTGGCAATTAATGACAATGACTAACAGTAGCCAATCGACTTATTCTCAAACAAGAGGCGATTTGTATGAATATACTTTTGCTCCTGGTATTAATAATACTGCTAACGGTTATGTGTTATACACAAGCACCAATGGTCAAAAATATGCAACTTTTAGTCAATTTGCTATTAAAATTGTATTAACTACAACAGATAAAACTGCTGTTCCGTTTGTATCTGATATGAGAGCGCTTGCTCTTCCCGCTAACGTAAACACAACGGTGTAATATGAGCTTAGTTCAAATACCAGGTACCACTTTATACCGAGATACGACTTCGATGGCTTTGGTCAACAGAGATTCTAGTGGATTACAAGAATATCAAAATAAACGTAATTTTTTAGCCACTCAAAGGCAAGAAATAAATAATATGAAAAACGATATGATTGAAGTTAAAAAGGACATCTCTGAAATTAAACAATTGATGTTGCAACTCATAGGTAAAAATTCAAATGGCTAATACAGTATCAATTTTAAGTTATGCTAACACTTTTGGTGATTGGGTTGTCACAACTAATTCCTTAGTCAGAGAAAATAACGATTTTGCAGCTAACAATTATATAAAACCAACAGGAACATTATATTTAAATGCTCCTTTACTTGGTTTACAGGTTGCAAACAATGCTGTTATTGCTGGCGGTTTACAGGTACAAGGTACCGGTTCTTCTGGTTATATTCAAAACAATTTCAGAGTTGATGGAATTTCAACAATCGCAGGATCAAATATTGTTACGGCCAACGTAATTGGTTCTGGCACCGCACTATCTGTTTCAAATAATGCATCGGTAGCTGGTGTTTTAACAACAAACGCTTTATCTGTTTCAAATAATGCTACGGTTGCAGGTAATGTTAGCGCTATGGCATTTTTCATTACAGGTTCGGGTTCTGGTTTAATGAACACCAACATTACTGGAAATGCAGGTACTGTCAATAATGGTATCTACCTAACTGGTTCTTATGCAAATCCAGCTTGGATTACATCTTTAGCTAATACCAAGATTAGTGGTGTAGTGACTGCTTCACAACTTGCAAGCACAACAGTTACTCCGGGTAGTTACACATACGGAAACTTCACAGTTGATCAACAAGGTCGTTTAACAAGTGCTTCAAGTGGCGTATTACCTACAACATATTCAACATTCAACACAACTTCACAACTTAATACTCAAGGTAATCAAACAGGATCAGTATTAAATGCTGGTACATCATTGGGTGGTATTATGGTTCAAGGGCCAGGTACTACGAATGCTGCTTATATGTCCTTTCATAGACCTGGAATTTATGCAGCTTACTTTGGCCTCGATACCGACAATAATTTTGCTGTAGGAGGTTGGTCGGCGGGTGCAGCATTAGCAAGTATGAAGGTTGGTAGTTTTGGAGTAGGAACTGCTGCTTCCGGTACTGCTGGTGAAATTCGTGCTACAAATAACATTACCTCATATTATTCTGATGATCGGCTTAAGAATAAGTTAGGTAATATACAAAATGCATTGGAATCGGTAAAAACGCTCAATGGTTTTTACTATAAAGCCAACGATTTAGCTCAATCCTTAGGATACACGGATAAAACTGAAGTTGGTATGTCGGCCCAAGAAGTTCAAAAAATATTACCTGAAATTGTGGTGCCGGCACCTATTGATGACAAGTATTTGACGATTCACTATGAGAGAATCATTCCTTTGTTGGTTGAAGCCATCAAGGAACTCAGCGCAGAAGTTGAGAAACTTAAAAAGTAAAAATTCGAATTTTTGCGTTCCGGCTTAGGAATTCTCCGGACGAATCCAGGGAACCAAAAAAGCGAATTTACTCCTAGTAAATACATAAATATCCAATAGGATAATTAACAGGATTTTAAATGCCAGCTGCATACTCCAATCTATACCTTGAGCAAGGATCTACATTTACCACAACCATCACTTTAGATGATGTATATGGTGAAACATACAATCTTGCCGGATACACAGCATCCAGTCAGATGCGTAAATCTTATTATTCCGCAAACGCTACTGCAACTTTTTCTAGTTCAATTAATGTTGGGCAAGGTACTGTTACCTTAGAATTATCTGCAAATACCACAGCCAATATAGCTCCTGGTCGTTATGTATACGATGCCGTCATTTCTGATGCCAGCACCAATGTGAAAACAAGAATTTTAGAAGGAATTATAGACGTTTCACCCCGTGTAACGAGGTAAACAATGCCTAATGTCAGAGTAACACAACCAGCAGTTATTAAAGTAAGGGTTGGTACAGGAACAGTACCTACCGCTACTGAGATTAATTATGGTGGAACAAGAACACTCAAAAGTGCAACAGATTTAGAATTAGCCGGTGTTCATAATGGTGATGTTATCACTTATGTTGCCAATACCAATAGTTTTGCTGTTGTAAATGCTGGTACCTTACCATTAGATTTAAAAAATGTTGACGCCGGATTGTTTTAATGGCTAATACCACGATACAGATACTCCGGTCGTATGCAAACACTAGGCCAAGCCTATTGGATGATGGTGAATTGGCTTATTCTTTTAAGTCCAATACACTTTTTATTGGTGATAATTTTGGAGATATCATCGAAATTGGTGGTCCGAATTACATAGCAAATGCTGTCATTAATCTGGTTGATGGTGGACAATTTTAATAAATAGATCAAAGTCATATAAAAAAATAAAAAAGGATTTGAGAAATGGCCAATACTAATATTTTAATCAAACGGTCGGTAACTACAGGACGTCCTGTATCGTTGCAGGCCGGTGAGTTTGCCTATTCATACTCATCGAATACCCTTTACCTAGGCTCTCCTGCTGGTACCGGTGTTGTTAACGTAGGTGGTCAATATTATACCTCTACTTTAGATGCGGCCACGGCAGCCAACACTGCTAGCACATTGGTAAAACGTGATGCCAATGGTATGTTTGCTGGTCGTTTGACTGGTATTGCTGACAAGGCAGACCAATTAACCAACGCAAGAAACTTCTCGATTTCTGGTACAGATATTACTGCTTCAGCACAATCTTTTGATGGTTCGGCCGCCATCACATTGAATGCTGCTCTTAATGCGGTTCCTGGTTTATCTGCTGGATT
>Ga0209829_10001455_pt1 | contig 19148 bp, 9 predicted proteins | sample C_140205_EF_Meta_FD_187311 | JGI IMG/M metagenome (GOLD analysis project Ga0209829, IMG submission 187311) | Freshwater microbial communities from Lake Croche, Canada to study carbon cycling - C_140205_EF_MetaG (SPAdes) (version 2) | ecosystem: Environmental > Aquatic > Freshwater > Lake...
AATGATTGGCCTCTATGCCAACGCAGCAAATGAAAAGCTGATCATTCTCTCCCCTAGTGATTACCAGGTTGTGCAGCGCCATAATCAAAAAGAAGGGAGGCTTCACGTCCAAGGAGAGACAACTGTAACCGCCAAAAAATGGCAATACCGTTTGGTGGGCAAAACATCGACCGGGAAGAAAAGTCAAGGCTGGCATAGTTTTCCATCGCCTGAAACAAGTGGCAAATTTGATTTTGTTTTCAAGGCACCCGCAGGTGGATGGTATAAATTAGAATTGCGTGGCATAAATGGATTAAAAACAGCTGCTGAGGCAAGCATTTTGCATGTTGGCATTGGAGAGGTCTTTATCATTGCGGGACAATCGAATGCAGGGAATCATGGTTCGGAGAAACAAAATACGAAAACTGGAAATGTAAGTTCTTTCAGTGGTAAAGAGTGGCAACTTGCTGTCGATCCGCAACCAGGTTCAGATGGCGTAAATGGAAGTTTTATCCCTTCTTTTGGCGATGCGATGAACGAACGATTTCATGTACCTATCGGCATTACAGCTGTTGCAGCGGGCGGAACTAGCGTAAGACAATGGCTTCCCAAAGGAATGCGAGTCAGCAAGCAACCCACCACTGGGGGGATGATCGCAACAGGTTCAGGAGAGTGGGAAAGCAAAGGGAATCTTTTCGACCGCCTATCAAATCGCTTGGATTACTTTGGGCCACAGGGTGTTCGCGCCTTAATTTGGCATCAAGGTGAGAGCGATGCTGGCCAAGCACGCTCGGGATATCCAGCAAACCGGCAGATCAGTGGGGACGAATATTTCAAATATATGAGTCAACTGATACATGCGGCGACATATAAAGCCGGCTACCAGCTACCTTGGTTTACGGCACAGACAACCTATCACAACGAAAAAGATCCATCGGATGATGAATTTCGCTCAGCGATGAAAAAGTTATGGGAAAAGGGATTGTCTCTTATAGGTCCTGACACCGATCAGCTCAGAGTGGAGTATCGCGATGGAGTGCACTTCAATGGTAAAGGACTTCAAAAACATGGACAATTATGGGCCGAGAAAGTTGGCGCATGGCTTGATAAGCTGATCTTATCGGAAAATGGAAATGATGCAACTGTTACTAACAGTGTTAATCGCGCTAAGTAAGGTCGTTGATTCTTTCATGTTTTAGATTAATTTTGTGCGATATTTTTCAGAATCACATATGAGATTATTGCTATTCATTGCCCCCCTATTATTTTTATTTTCCATTCAGACATCCGCGTCATTTAGAGAGACCCAGCTTAACTTTACTAGGATTCGCGAAGCCTATTCCGCGAAAGAAAAACTGGTTACGAAAACACTTGCCGACCACTCAATTTTACGCGATAGTCTAAGGATAAATCTGATTGCCTATAAAACAGAGAAGAAAATTGAGCTTTGGGCAAAAAATAAATCTGATTCCGTTTTTTCTCTAATCAAAGAGTTCCCAATCTGCGATATGTCTGGAGAGATAGGTCCGAAGAGGCGCTACCGTGACCTACAAGTACCTGAAGGATTTTACCACATCTCTAAACTCAATCCATATAGCAAATATTATTTATCGATGGAGATTAACTATCCCAATGCATCAGACAGCATTCGGGGTGTGCGTGGCCATCTTGGAAATCAGATATACATCCATGGCTCGTGCATCTCATCGGGATGTTTGGCCATAACAGACGAGAAAATCAAAGAGTTGTTTGTCTATTGTGTTGAAGCCTTTAATAGTGGTCAAGAACAGATTGGATTTACCATCTTCCCAGCCAAACTGACCGATGTTAAATATGCTGTTTTAACATCCGACTATCGAAAAAATAAGGATGTTGTAAGCTTATGGGGCGATCTCAAAAAATACTATGACCTCTACTCCCTAAAGAAGGTGCCGCCCATTGTGAAGTTCCTACCTGACGGAACGCACGACGTTAAATAATCCCAGGTTAATAAATATCAAATAAATCGATCCAAATCTGTATACTTTTAAGGTTTTCATGTGTCTTAAAGTAAACTAAATCGACCAGATGATTCATTGGACCAAACATATTTCGGGATGCATTTTACTTGTATCCTTTGTAACCTTTATAACCCCTTCTAGAGCAACCAGCCAAACTTCAACGAGTAGCTCAACAAAAAACAAGCAAGTCTCAAAGAAAAATACGGGAGAAAAGATTCAACAAGGCTCCTCTATGATCACTATGGATTATGCCGCCTATCTAGCGCCAATAGATCTGAATTACACCAAACCATCTCTTCCCATTGAAGGGATGCCAGTTGGAAATGGGAAGATGGGGACCTTGGTTTGGATTGATCAATCTGGCTCCTCAATCCACCTCAACATTGGCCGAAACGATGTTTGGTATAGAGGTAGTGCAACCACCACTTGGACCCAAGATACTCACCTTGACGGGAATTCAAAGGTTGGACATGTAGTCATCAATTTTCCCGAGAAACCGTTTGCAACTAAAGCGAATCAACATTTAGACACCTACAATGGCTACGAGCGAATTCAAGGCCAAGATGTTAGTGCTAAGGTAGTGGCTTGGGAAGACAAAGATGTGTTCGCCATAGAAATCACCGACAATCGCCCTAATCCAAAGCCAATTGAGATTTCGCTAAATAGAGTTAGACCAGATACCATCCAAAATCTTTATAATTTTAAATCAACCTTTTCAAGTCAAAATAATCAAATCTTACTTTATCAGATTGCAAGTGAGAAATGCAATACAGGAATAACCGAAAATGATTTCTACAACTCTTCGGCTTGTGTCTTGGCAATTCAAGGTAGAAAGGGGACTCTAAAGGAGAATCAGTTTATTGTTGAAGCAGGAAAAGGAAAATTCACTGTCTATGTTGGATGTGCAGCTGGGATGAATTCTGCTACCGATGTCAAGAGTAGTGCTTCGGCACAAGTAGATGCAGCCATGAAATCTCGATTTGAGAATATCCTTTCGTCAAACCAAGAGAAATGGCACCAGTTTTGGCAGAAGTCATTTATTTATCTCCCTCAGACCCATAATCAAACATTTGATAAAAGCCTTGATCAACATTGGCTTTACTACCTCTATTGCATGAATACCTGTGAGCGAGGCGATTATCCGATCAACGCAAACGGCGGTATTTTCAATGTCCAAGATGGGTATCAGATGTGGGGATCGATGTATTGGTGGTTTAATAGTTCGAGACAAACCCTAACACCGGTTTTTGAGCAAGCCAACCACCCTGAATTAGCAGATCCCTATTTCAAAATGCTCTCTAGTCAGTTTGCGAAGAATAGTAAGGCTGCTGTTCAACAATGGGGAACGAGTAAAGATGCCGTCTATATTCAAGAGACTTTCCCATTCGATGGCCCTGAAATTTTACCAGATACGATCGCCCAAGATTTGCTAAATACGCTGGTTTATAAGAAAGAGCAGACGGAACGACTGAAAAAGTTTGACGACAAACGCAGTGGCTGGGAGTCGCGATGGAGTATGGCGCACCGCATTGGTGGCTATCATACTCATCTACTTTACAATACGGCAGAGGCTGCACAATGGTATTGGGAGCGTTACGAATACACCAAAGATTTAAACTGGTTGCGCGACAAAGCCTATCCGATGCTTAAAGGAACAGCTGAATTATATCGCACCCATCCATTAACAAAGAAGGAGGCCGATGGGAAATATCACACCAATAACCTAGGATGGGCTGAAACATTCTGGGGTGGCCTGCGTGATGGGGTCAATGACCTAGCCTCCATACGAGGAATTTTCCCTGTGGCAATAAAGGCAGCAAAAATGCTTCAAGTCGATTCAGACTTAGTTCCGTTATGGCAAGAGATGCTCGACAATATAGCACCCTACCCAAATAGCTCAACACTTTACGCGGTTGGAGTCTTGCACAAAGCGGGAAAGGACGCCTATGCCATTGGTGCTAGACCAGATACCAAAGGGAAAGGTCCTGCAGGATCAGAACACGATCCACGGATGATGATGGTGAATATTTATGATATGGTGAACACTGAAACAAAACTTACCGATCCAGAATCGTGGCAAACAGCCATGAAAACCCTCGAAGGGCTCAAAGTGGCCGAGAGATTTGCCAATAGCACCTATGAGGGGGAGATCCTAAGTCGATTTTACGGAGAAATGGCCAAAATGGGAAGCGTCGAATGGGTTAAGAGATGCCAAGATGCTTACCTAAAATATTGGAATTCTAATCTTAACAGATATCCGAATCATATGCGTCGTTACGATGTGAATGAACAATCTCTCGTAGTAGACTGGCAGCCCGAGGGGACGCTTACCGAAGGATTATCAGCCTCTTTACTTCAATCAGGTGCCACATCACCTGGAGGAGTGCCAATTTTGCGTGTTTTTCCAGCTTGGCCAAAAGAGCAAGATGCAAGTTTTAGTCTTAAATCCAAAGGTGGATTCCTCGTTACCTCCAGTATAAAAAATAGAGAAGTCAACTTTATTGAAATAAATTCTACGCTTGGTGGATTTTGTACCATTCGCAATTATTGGGGAAATGGAAGTGTAGACATTTATCGCAATAAAGTAAAAAGCGAAACACTTACAGGCGATGTACTCGTCATTAAGACAAATCAAGACGAAAATATCGTTCTCGTCAATAAAGGTGTCAACCCATCAAATGTCAAAGTAAACCTGAAACCAGCAAGCGAAAAAGTTGTAAACCTAGTTCCAACTGCGCCAGGAAAATCTCCAAATTATTGGTGTTCGTGGTCGGCCCAAAGCTATATGTATGGCCAAGGGGCACGAAAGATTGATTCGGTACTTTATAAAGTTGAATCGGTACCCAAATTCTCTTCCCTTTATTTAAACGAAGAGGTTCTGTTTGGAAGTAAAGGATGGCTTGCGAATTTTCATCAAAGAGTTAAAAATGATCTATACGCCGTATTGGATGATGGCTGGGATATCCCAATCAACAAAGATTATGGCTATCGAAATTTCTCTAAATTAGATCCTACAAAATATCCTTCCTTTAAAGGGTCCATTGCAGAAAATTTAGTTCTCTTAAACAAAAAAACGATGGAGGCAGGCTGGCGTGGCATCGGACTTTGGTATAGGGCTTACGAACCAGCTGTTGACAGTATGCGCAAGAAAAGTTTTAAAAGCGGAGAGGCTTATAAGACCACCTTTTGGACCGAGCGTTTGCAGTGGACTAAAAATGCAGGGATTAGCTATTGGAAAATGGATGGTGGAGGAGACGAAAAAGCCTATAAGATGATCACCAGCCTGGCGGAAAAAGTCGCACCGAACTTAATCATGGAACATGGAAATGCCTCTAAAGATGGTCCATTTAATGGTTACCCTGGGAGTGGAATGGTTGACACCGGCTATGTTCATGCTGGTCAAAAAATGCTTCAATATTCCGAGGTCATGAGACTTCATGATCACTCGCCTCAGTTGGGGATTGCTACGATGCTCGATCGGATTTCAAGTATCCTAGCCATGGATAAATTAAAATCAACTAAGACAGGTTATTTAAATTGTGAAGACGAAGTTTATATAGCTGCCGTACTTGGAGGCACAATGGGTATTATGCGTAGTCCGATGGTTGGCCTCCGTCCAGGCGATGACCCTGACATTTATCTAAAAGGTCCACGCCAAATCAAACGAAGGATGGACGAAGTTGTGCGAGCAGTTCGCTGGGAAAGAATTGCACCTGCTTTTGGTGCAAAAAACTTAGAAACCCATGTCGACACAAAAATCCTAACCGATACCTATAAATTTCCAGCAGGTGAATTCTGGACTAGCTGCGATGACTGGGATGCAACCTATAAATCGGTTAACAAAATCGTTAACCAAGCTGCTCCAGCAAGAGTTTCACGCGGCATCTCTCTTCCAACGGTCAAGTGTGATGACGAGCCACCTTTTGTAATTGCCTCACGGAATCCCAATGGAGCCATTAGCGTCGGAACACTTGGACGTATAGATACCCAAAAGGGGTATTACTTTCCAAAAGCCGATGTAACCTTAGATATCAAAATCAAAAGTGGCAAAATTGGCATCTTTGGATTTTACAAAACCCTTACGCTAAAATTTGAAAAGCAGTTGCAGAAATCGCAAATCTGGGCTCAAGATCTGACGGGTGATTACGCGATTGATATTACTTCAGAGGTGCAGCAAAAAGAAAATACAATTGTTATTCCAGGCGCAATAATTGAAAAAATCGGACTATTAAATGCAACTGGTGGCGATCTTTCTGATCCCGCTATAGTTTTGGATATTAGATAGTCTAATTCAGAATAGCTTCTAAAGCATTTGAAACCCTAAAAAGAATACTGAAAACATGTATACTTTTTGGGGTTTCATGTGTCATAGATAGAAGCACAACTCCTAAACTTAAGAATAATGAGACTTACGATCAGTTTTTTGGCCGTTCTAGTATGCCTATTCATCGTTGAATCGCCAATATTTGCTGTAAATACGACTGTTTCAAATAAGCAAGACGATGTAAAATCTTTGCCGCGGCCTACAAAGAACCAAGCCCAATGGCAAGATTATGAAATTGGGATATTCTATCATTATGATATGAACGCATTTATCCCAAATTGGAATCATCGTAAATATGACAACTTTCCAAAGCCAGAGATTTTTAATCCGACCAAGTTAAATGTTAACCAATGGATGGAAGTGGCTAAATCACTGGATGCTAAATATGCGGTACTTACAGCTACTCATGGCAGTGGATTTATGCTATGGCAGAGTGATGCTTATCCCTATGGGATGAAACAATCGCCTTATATGAATGGGAAAGGTGATATTGTAAAAGATTTCGTGACGGCCTGTCGTACCAATGGAGTTGAACCAGGTTTGTATTGCCATATGCGTGTGAATGGATGGTGGCAGGCTGACCATCCGGGTGTCGTCAATAGAGGCAAAGGGGGTAATCCCGAGCTTCAAGCCAAATATGCCGCGTCTAAAATCCAACAAGTCAAAGAGCTTTGGGGAAACTATGGTAAACTGGCCGAAATTTGGTTCGACGGCGGTCTACCCGATTCAACCGCGGGATTTAATGTTATGCCATACGCCAAGAAACTACAGCCGAATGCGATGATCTATGGTGGTGGCGAACCTAAAATAGAGACTATCCGCTGGGTTGGCTGGGAAAAAGGCAAAGTTGGCTACCCTTGTTGGTCAACAGGTACGAATCCCTTCGACACAAAGCGCGGCTCTCCCGATGAAAAAGATTGGTGCCCCGGCGAAGCAGATGTCGACATACTCGGTGGCGATTGGATGTGGAGTCCAGAGGCAGATAAAAAACTACTTACCGTTGATCAGTTAATGGACATCTATTACAAGTCGGTAGGGCACAATTGCAACTTATTAATTAATGCTGCACCTGGCACTGATGGACTAATATCGCAAGCTCAACTCGACCGATTTAAAGAATTCGGACAAGAGATAAAAAGACGATTTGGAAAGAGTGTGGCTGAGAAATCTGGGAAAGGAGATCTCCTAGAACTGAACCTCAAGCAGTCACAAACCATCGACCACGTAATTCTGATGGAGCAAATTACAAAAGGTGAACGTGTTCGCGAATATACGATCGAAGGGAAGATTGGAACAGAATGGAAAAAAATCGGAGGCGGAAGTTGCATAGGCCATAAGCGCATCGAACGATTTGATCCTGTTGAGGTCAGAGCGGTTCGACTAAAAATAAATAGGAGTGTTGGAACTCCGCTGATTCGCAAATTTGCTATTTACAATACCACAAGTTCAGAAGTCAAACCCAAACTTGCGCCAGAGCAAGTGGTCAGCACAGAATCGTTAAAAGGTGAAACACCTGAAAAGCGTGCCGAACGGATGCGTTGGTTTACAGAGGGTCGTTTTGGGATGTTTATTCATTGGGGTGTCTATTCAGTTCCTGCGGGAGAATATAATGGGACTAAAGGCGGTGGAGAATGGCTGCAGGATCAAGCTAAGATTCCAGCCTCAAAATACGAGTTATTCGCCAAAGACTTCAACCCCGTTAAATTTGATGCGAAAGAGTGGGTTCGAATTGCGAAGGATGCGGGGATGAAATATATTGTCATCACAGCTAAGCACCATGATGGATTTAGCATGTACCGTTCAGACCTCACCAATTGGGGTATTAAATCAACACCCTTTCAGCGTGATCCATTGAAAGAATTAGCAAGCGCGTGCAAAGAAGCTGATATGAAACTTTGTTTTTACTACTCCATAATGGATTGGCATCATCCTGAATGGGCCGATAGAAAACCTTATAACGACCTTTACACCAATGTACCTATCATGGATCGCTATACCGAATTTATGAAAGGACAATTAAAAGAGTTACTTACTCGCTATGGTCCAATTGGAATTCTATGGTTTGATGGCGATTCAGAGAAACCATGGACTCAAGAAGCTGGCTACGACCTCTATTATTATTTACGTTCAATTCAGCCCAATCTTATTGTAAACAACCGAGTAGCAAAAGCACGAGATATCCCTACCACTGACCCTGCAGCGGGTGATTTTGGAACCCCTGAACAGCGAATCCCTAAAGCAGGCCAAGTACCTACCTTACCTTGGGAGTCGTGCATGACAATTAATGAGCATTGGGGTTTCGACAAATCAGATCACGATTGGAAATCAAGTAGGACCATCGTAAGCAACTTAGTCGACTGTGCTGGGAAAGGTGGCAACTACTTATTAAACGTGGGTCCGACCTCCGAAGGACTAATACCTCCCGAAAGTGTGGTCCGATTAAAAGAAGTTGGCGAATGGATGCGTCTCAATGGTGAAGCAGTCTATGGCACGCAGTCACCACATATCGATGGGCTGCCATCTAGCTGTCATGCAACCCAGAAAGGAGATAAAATCTATCTCCATCTATTCGAATGGCCAGAAAAATTTATCATCCCAATGAACAAAAATATCAAGAAGGCCTATTTTCTTCTTGACCCAAAACAAACCCCATTAGCTATTTCAACAGAATCCAACTTCCTCTACCTAACCTTACCGAAGGAAAATCCTGGGAAGATAGCTACCGTGGTATGCCTCGAGATTGATACAAAAATTTCGACTACCACGGAAATTAAAACAGTCAAAGCTGATCTAAAAAAAGATCCTATTGTAGCGGGTACGATCTGGCGCTCCGAGCAACCAGCAGACTGTCCATTTGCACCAAGTACCGAGTTAAGCTCATTTATCTTTACCAGTAAACATGCCGAGTACACGCATGCCGATACCTGGTATCCCTCTTGGGCTTCAGACGGAAATCTTTATTCCCCATGGACCGATGGTAAAGTCAATGGACTAGGAGTTTTTTCCGGAGGTCGTGATGCAGCTACAGGTCAAGCAACGATTATTGGCGACGATCCGTTACAGTTAAAATTCAAAAATCAAGCTATTTACAAGAGTGACCCAAGCCCTTATGGCGGAAGATACCCTTGTGGCTCGTTGTTCTACAATGGCGTATGGTATTACGGAACTTATTGCTTGATCGATGGCGGAAAAGGGCTAAACTGGGATATCTTAGGTCCATTTGTTGGCTTTAGAACTTCCACTGATCAAGGAAAAAATTGGGTCCAGACACCAAACACACCAGCCAAGCCAATCTTTCCAGAACCACAGACATTCAAAGGTCCGGTGCGCTTTGGATCACCTCACTTTGTCGATTTTGGGAAGAACATGGAGCACTCTCCAGATGGTAAAGCTTACCTTGTAGGACATGGTGCGACAAAAGACGACAAACAACCCCGCGATGCCAATGCCAGCTGGATCACAGGTGATAAAATCTTTATCACGCGCGTAAAACCTAGTATTCAGACGATTAACGATGGTTCCAAATACGAGTTTTTCGCAGGCAATAACGCGTCTGGTAAAGCAATCTGGACAAGCGACTTTAAGAAAATCAAACCTATAGCAACCTGGAATAACAACATGGGCTGTGTGACCATGACCTACAATGCCCCGTTGAAAAAATACCTGATGTGCATCACCGATGGTGGAACGACGATGTCGAAATACAACACCTACATCCTGGAGTCCTCTCAGATTACGGGTCCATGGAAAATGGTGAAATACCTGAAAAACTTTGGAGAAGCTGCCTATTTTGTAAATATACCATCTAAGTTTATTAGTCCAGATGGACTAACGATGTGGCTTTGTTATTCAGCCAACTGGATGGATCAAAAAAATAAACGCTACAAAGCAACTCCGGACGGAAGTGCCTATAGCATGTGCCTCCAAGAGATCAAACTACAGAATTAAAACGCCTTTAAAATCATAAAGACTTCCTGAATCGAACTAACGACTAGACCATGATCAAACTAAACAGAACTAAAATAAGACATCTATTCCTAACGATCTTTTTTTTGGCTGCAACTTTCAATCTTGCCTTAGCGAAAAAGAATGAGATTCCTAAAATGCCCGCCTACCAATATCCTATTGAGGAGATTAATCCTACCAACGCAAATCATTGGAAATGGATGAAAGCATTTTACAAAAACGAAATCTCTCAACCTCTGTTTCTAAACGAAACCGTTGAGCAAGCAACGTTGCGCGCGGCACATGTTAAGCCCTCCGCAGAAAAGCTCGCTTACCTCGATATGGAACTAATTACTTTTCCCCATTTTGGAATGTCTACATTTTCCGGACATGGACAAGGGACAGGTAAAGAAGATCCACGAAAGTTTAATCCAGTAGCTTTTGACGCAAAAGAGTGGGTTAAATTCCACAAAGCCATCGGAGCTAAAATGATTGTTTTTGTCGCGAAACACCATGATGGCTATACACTTTGGCCTTCAAAATTAAACGATTATAACGTCCGAAACTCACCCTGGCGTGATGGCAAAGGCGATATGATCAAAGAGATTGCTGATGCCTGTAAAGAAGGTGGATTAAAACTCGGACTCTACATCTCTCTTTGGGATGAACACGATCCAAGATGCGATCATCCACGAAAAGGGGCAGATAAGATGACGCCGGAACAACGCAAAGCATACCAAGATTATGTCGAGCAGCAACTGATGGAGACCCTATTACCATATGGCGAGATTAGTGAACTATGGTTTGATGGTGCAGGGACAAATGGTGCAGAAGACTGGAATCGAATTTTCGAAATCATACATCATTTTCAGCCTAAATCATTAGTCGCAATGTGTGGATTTGGAGTGCGCTGGTGCGGAAATGAATCGGCTGTCGGTGACGCTGTTAACTGGAATGTTTTGCCTATGCTTCCTGAGTTACGGACACAAAGTTGGGTGCCTTATCACTTTGGTCAGCTAATCAGCAAGAAACTTCCTGCTGTAACCGATAATGTTGAAAATCTTAAAGGACAAGAGCTGTTTTTTATCCCTCAAGAGGGAGATTTAGCCTTACTGAAAAAAGGGTGGCATTGGGACGGAGAAGGAGAACCTCGTTCTTTGGAAATTCTCGTAAATACCTATTACGCTTCCATCGGATCAGGTGCTAATCTTATTGTCAGTCCAGCCCCTGATCCAACAGGCGTTTTTAATAAACAGCAACTGGATCGTATGGTTGAACTGCGCCAATGGATTACAAATTCGTTCAGTACGAATCTATTTAAAGATGCCAAAATAACTTTGACCGGTGGTCCCGCTAATTACAAAGCCTCGAACTTATTCACAGAGGGGAATAAAAAGCCTTATATCACCAAAAATCAAAGCAAAAGTCTAATGTTAACGGCTGAATTTAATGGGGAACAAACTTTTAACAACCTACTTATTCAGGAATATATCAACGAGGGACAGCGCATCTCTGCGTTTAAACTTGAGGCTTGGAAAAATGGAGCATGGAAAGTCGTAACAGAAGGTCGAACAGTTGGTCACAAACGAATTCTGCCATTTAGTGAAATCACATCCGACAAAATTCGATTCAGTGTAACCGAGGCTCGCGACATGCCTGCCTTGCGTTATATCGGACTCTTTAATGCTCTTCCCTACCGCGAAAAAGCTAAAGTCTATACCGAGGCCGACTATCAACCAGCCTTGGCTGATAAACCGAATCTAAAACAAGGTTTAGCTTGGTCGTATTACGAAGATGCCAACAATGGCTTTCTTCCTTACCAAGAGATCTTTACTTATCTGAATACAACGAAAGTAAAACCAGTTGCTACAGGATTCGATGTGAATCCGATGAAAGTGGTAAATTCAATCCTGAAGACTCAAAAACGAAAGGAGCATTTTACGGTACGCTTCGAGGGTTATTTCAGGGCACCTGCACAAGCAGTATATACCTTTCAAGCAGGAGCAAACAATGGCTGTCGCATCTATGTAGATGAAAAATCAGTAATTGAAAACGACGCATCGAGCGGACTTCCTACAGGCATTAAAACGGCTGATGTGCCATTGCAAGCTGGGCTTCATAAGCTAACAGTTCTCTATTATTTCGGCACAACAGGGCAGCCTAAACTAAACCTTGTGGTTGAATGGCCGGGTAATGCTGGCGGTGATGGATTTGGCTGGAATTCCTACCAAAGACTTCTTCCATTACTTTGGAGCGAACCTTCTAAATAATTTTTTTTAATACCCTATTCATAAACAATTCGATCTCAATAAAACTAAACCATGAAAAAGTTAATTCTAATTCTATTTGCAATTTGTGTCATAGCAACAAATAAAAACGCCTTTGCGGGTAGCCCGACTCCAAGAAAAAAAGCCATTAGCGAAGGGACCGAATGGAGCAATATGTGGATGGTATCCACCAACAATCACAGCTTGCCTAGAGTGCTTATCATGGGAGACTCACACGTTGAACGTTACTACCAAGTAGTGAATAGTAAAGTTGGAAAAAAAGCTCTATGCTGCAAGTTTACAACCTCAAGAAGCCTTGGTGATCCAAGTCTCATTGCACAACTAAAAGCCCTATTCTTTAGCTATAAGTTCGATGTTATTTGCTTCAACAATGGTCTACATGGCACCGATTACACGGATGAGCAATATAGTAGTTATATCCCTACCGTTTATAAATTATTTAAAAAGCAGAATCGCAATGTCAAAATAATCTGGGTGAATACAACCGCCAGAAGAGTTGGCCATCAATTGAAAGATTTCGACAAATTAAATGAGGGTGTCATCAACCGCAATAAAGCAGTTGCCGAATTTACCGCATCTAAAAATATACCATTAGTTGATGTCTACACGCCATCATTCACGAATGTTGACTTGTACGATACCGATGGAATTCATTTCAGCAAAAAAGGTGTTGAAGAACAAGCTAGACTTATTACAATTGAACTAGAGCATGCCTTGACAGAAATCAAGAAATAAAAATCATCTAACTATTCAAAAATGAAAAAGCTACTATTAATTTGCACCATACTATTAGGCGTAAACACGGCCTTTGGATCCTCGATTGAAACGAATCAGCAAGAGAAAAACAAGCAAGCATCTCAGCCAACTGCCACTAAGGATGAGGTGGCTAAGCAAGAAGAGATTGTGATGCTAAGCTCCCTAGTTATGCACGAGGCGTTGTGCGAAAACAGACCGCAAGCCAACAAGTCAGTGAGTGGCCAGCCGATGTATATCAGTGGTCAGAAATTCTTAAACGGATTAGGCACCCATGCGCGTTTCGTCCTTTGGCTCGACTTACAAGCTGGCACAAAACGATTTACCTCCATGGTTGGAATCGATGACGAAGTGGTACCTCGCATCGTGCGTGATGAGTTACGAAGTGCCTTTTTAAAAGGGTATGATGAATACAAAAAAATTAATGGTCATGTTATTTTTCAAATCTATGGTGATGGCATACTTCTTTGGAAAAGCCCTGTTATGCTAGCGGGAATGCCTGCAGAAAAGGTTGATGTAGATCTAACAGGGGTAAAAACCATGGTGATGGTTGTTAGCAGCACTGGTGATGCCACCGAATTCGACCATGCCGACTGGGCCGACGCACAGTTTACGGTTACTGGTGCTAAACCTACACCAATCGCACCACCTCGAGAAGAGCCCTATATCCTGACACCTAAAAGCTCTCCTCAACCAAGAATCAATGGACCAAAAGTACTTGGCGTTCGGCCAGGATCTCCTTTCCTATACACCATTGCGGCATCAGGTGATCGACCAATGAAATTTGAAGTCAAAAAGTTACCAAAAGGATTAGTATTAGATTCAAAAACTGGTCAAATTACTGGACAATTAAAAACAAAAGGGACTTACAATACCACCGTAATGGCAACAAATACCTTGGGAACAACCGAACGCTCGTTCAAGATTGTCAGTGGTGACACCTTAGCACTGACGCCTCCAATGGGTTGGAATAGCTGGAATGTTTTTAGTCGGAGTGTGAACGAATCTCATGTACGAGCTGCTGCAGATGCAATGGTTAGCAGTGGTTTGATTAACCACGGGTGGGGCTATATCAATATCGACGATTGCTGGCAGATCAAACACTCGGCCAAAGACACGATGTTAGTTGGAGTACCACGAGATAAAGATGGCATGATCAACACAAACAAGAAGTTTCCAGATATGAAGAAGCTTTGCGATTATATCCACAGCAAAGGTCTTAAAGCCGGCATCTACTCATCACCTGGGTTGTATACTTGCCAAGGACATACTGGAAGCTTTCAGTATGAAGAGAAAGACGCACAGCGTTATGCCGACTGGGGTTTTGACTACCTAAAATACGACTGGTGCTATAACCAATATTCGACCAAAGACGTAAGTTTATACGAGCAACGTATTCCTTGGACAACGATGTCAAAAGCATTGATCAAAACGAAACGCGATATTATATTCAGTTTAAGCGAGACCCTGGATGTATGGCCGTGGGCAAAAGAGACTGGTGCAAACGCTTGGCGGACAACCGGAGACATCACCGATTTATGGTCAAGTATTGATGGGATTGGATTTACACAAAATGGTCGCGAAATTGTGGCTGGACCAGGTCATTGGAACGACTGCGATATGTTTGTGGTGGGCATGATGGGCGGAGGCAAGTCCCCTTCGCGACTGACTTCAAACGAACAATATACCCATATCAGCCTTTGGTGCCTGCTTGCATCGCCATTACTTATTGGCTGCGACATGACCAAACTAGATGACTTTACTTTGGGTCTATTAACCAACGACGAAGTGATTGAGGTTAATCAAGATCCTTTAGGAATTCAAGCACATCGAATCACCAAAGATGAAAATATAGAGGTGTGGGCAAAGAAAATGGAAGATGGCTCCTTGGCCGTTGGACTGTTTAACAGAGGAGAATTTGCAAGTCAAGCAACTGTAAACTTGCGTGATCTTGGTCTATCAGGGAAGCACACCGTTCGTGATCTTTGGAGACAAAAAGATCTAGGCCAATTTGCAGAGACCTTTTCTAGTCCTGTAGCTGGACATGGTGCAACTTTAATACGTATCAAACAAGAAGGAAAATAAATTTCAACTAGTAACAAATCAATTGTTTAAACCAAGATATTTTTACACTTTTAGCATTACTAATCAATTAAACAAAAAACAATGAACAATTCAAAAACCAATTTTTACGCAAGTGTTATTTTATTCGCGCTACTTTTCGTCTTACCAACGGCAAATGTGTTTTCTCAGAATGCTGAGAGCCAATTAAAAGAACCAAAAATTATCCAACCTGGAAAAAAAGGCAAAGCACCATCAGATGCGATTGTCTTATTCGACAAAGGTTCATTAGTTAATTTTGAAAGCATCAAAAACGGCGAGCCTGCAGGATGGAAAGTTAAATGCCATAGGTTTACCGTGAACCCAAAAACAACTAGTATTCAGACTAAAGAAAAATTTGGCGACTGCCAATTGCACATCGAATGGAACTCTCCAATCAAAGATGTGAAAGCAGGTAAAAAAGGTCAAGGATGTGGAAACTCAGGAGTCTACTTAATGGGTAAATACGAGGTTCAGGTACTGAACTCCTATATCAACACAACCTATTACGACGGTCAAGCAGGTGCAATCTACAAACAATATCCACCCCTTGTAAATGCTTGTTTGAAACCTGGCAAATGGCAAGTTTATGATATTATTTTTATTGCCCCACGATTTAATGAATTGGGCAAACAAAAAACACCTGGCTATTTTACCGTTATGCATAATGGTGTCCTTATCCAAAATCATGTCGAGATAAAAGGTGCAACACTTGCAGGAAATGGTAAAACAGCTATTAATCAAACTGAGTTACCACTTATGTTGCAAAATCACGGCAACGAAGTTAGCTACCGTAATATCTGGGTAAGAAGACTTTAATTAACGAACAATTAGGAACTCACCCATTCAGGTGTTCTTAAAATCCGAAGGGAGATAAACGGTGTGATTTAATGACCATCGTCTATCTCCCAATTGATTTTTAACGGCATCAAACTTAAACTATTCCCCAAGTGAAAAAGCAGCACACAACCATCGGCAGATTAGTTATTATTATCCTACTAATTTTAATTAATAGTCCTTTTAATAGTCACGCTCAGAAATCTAATCCAGAGACTAAAATCAAATGGGTAAATGCAAAGGATCTTTGTCTCGAAGGTAAAGGGTGGTCTGCAACAAATCAATATTACGATCGATTACCATCAGCAGCCAAAGGTGTTGTGCGCACCGCTGTTTGGGAGTTAAGTGAGAATTCAGCAGGGATGTGCATCCGTTTTCTTACCGATGCAACAGCTTTATCGGCCAGATGGACCCTTCGGAAACGAAAAATTGCCATGACCAATATGCCAGCCAGTGGAGTTAGTGGATTGGATCTTTATGTTCGATCAGAAAATAAATGGAAATGGCTGGGCGCTGCCCGTCCTGATGACACCATCACCAATACCAAAAGACTAACCACCGGATTATCAAAAGAGATGCGCGAATGCATGGTCTACCTGCCACTATACAACGGAGTACAAAATCTTGAGATTGGCATTCCTGAAGGTGCGACCTGTACACTTCCGACAACTAGGCCAGCAGGAATGAAGCCGGTTGTTTTTTATGGTACCTCCATCGTGCAGGGGTCAGCAGCATCAAGACCAGGAATGACCTATCCTGCAATGCTTTGTAGACGTCTCGATCAGACGATGATCAACTTAGGATTCTCAGGCAACGCTATTTGTGAACCAGAAGTTGCGAGTCTGCTTGCAGAGCTAGATCCAGCAGTTTACGTCCTTGATCCGCTTCCTAATATGGGAACGGAGATGGTTACGCAGAGTATGCCTCAACTCATCGAAAAAATTAGAGTTGCTCATCCAAAGACACCGATAGTGCTAATCGAGCATATCGAACTTGGGGATGCACGCGTCAATCCATCCCGCCGACCAGGTTATGTCGCTTCTAACAAAGAGCTGCGGAAGATTTATGTGCAAAGAAAAAAAGATGGAGATCGGAAAATTTACTATGTTAGAGGTGAAAAACTTTTGGGGACCGATGGACAGGGAACCGTAGATCGCGTGCACCCTTCAGACTTAGGATTTATGCGCATGACAGCAGTTATTGAACCCGTCTTAAAAAGAGCGTTACGCGCTTCAAAGTAAGATAGATTATAATACCATTTATAAAATGAGACAATTCATCAAAAAGGCAATAATTGCAAATGGACTATTATTAAGTGCATTCATGCCCCTATCTGCTAAACACATCAAAGGGACGACTCCTAATATTATCGTTTTTTTAACTGATGATCAAGGTTATCAAGATGTGGGATGCTTCGGTTCGCCCTTGATTAAAACACCTAACCTGGACCGAATGGCTCAAGAAGGGATTCGATTTACCAATTTCTATTCTGCTGCTCCAGTCTGCTCTCCTTCAAGAGCGGCATTACTTACTGGCTGCTATCCTCCAAGAGTTGGCGTTCCGCGCGTGGTTTGGCCCGACGATAAGATGGGACTCGATCCGAAAGAGGTTACCATCGCCGACATGCTAAAAACAAAAGGATATAATACCGCATGTATTGGAAAATGGCACCTTGGCGACAAACCTGAATTCTTGCCCAACAACCAAGGCTTCGATAGCTATCTGGGTATTCCCTATAGCAATGACATGACGGTAAATGCTAAATTCAAGTGGGCTAATGATGCTATTTTCAGAGAAGGTGCCACCTTAGAGAGCGTAAAATCTGGCATCACCATAAAAGAAAAAGTACCACTCATGCGCGATGGCATAGTTGTGGAATATCCTGTTGACCAAACATTGTTGACTCAAAAATATACCCAAGAGGCCATACGAGTTATTAAAACCAATAAAGACAAACCCTTCTTTATTTATTTAGCACATACGATGCCCCATATCCCCTTGCACGCCTCTGAGAAATTCTACGGCAAAAGTGCACGAGGTCTTTATGGCGATGTGATTGAAGAGATCGACTGGAGCATGGGCGAGATCTTAAAAACATTAAAAGAGCTAAATCTCGACGACAAGACCTTGGTCTTATTTACATCCGACAATGGTCCTTGGAACCTGAAAAATGGTCGTGGTGGATCTGCTGCTCCCTTGCGTGGATTTAAATTTGAAACGTTAGAAGGTGGAATGCGGGAGCCCATGATAGCGCATTGGCCAGGTCATATTCCGGCTGGAACGGTCTGTAACGAAATAGCCTCAACAATAGATTTCTTGCCAACCATCGCTTGGTTAACGAACACTGAAAAACCAAAAGCAACACTAGACGGGGCGAATATATGGCCTTTACTCTCTGCGAAAAATGGGGCTAAAACACCCCACAAATTCTATTATTATTATTCTGGCACAGCACTTCAAGCGGTTCGCAGTGGCGACTGGAAACTTCGTCTGGTAAAAGGGAATTCAGAACTCTATAACCTTCGAAGCGATATATCAGAAAGTACAAATCGGGCCGCAGAGCATCCGGATATCGTTAAAAAACTTACCGCTCAATTGGAGAAATTCGACAAACAACTAAAAGCACACATACACTAATTCAACATTTCTATAAAATCCGTATCGTTATAGACAAATACTTGATTCAAAAATTTTATACGACTAAATAATAATTAATAAAAAAAAACAATGGAAAACTTTTCAAGAAGATCATTTATGAAAACAGCCCTAGCGGCTGGAGCAGGGGCCATGATCATCCCTAATTTAATAAAATGCTCACCAAATAACAGACTAAACTTCGCCGTAATTGGTGTTGGTGGAAGAGGTGAAGCTAGCTGGACACAGGTTCCTAAAGAGAACATTGTGGCGATGTGCGATGTGGAT
>Ga0209829_10001458_pt1 | contig 19111 bp, 13 predicted proteins | sample C_140205_EF_Meta_FD_187311 | JGI IMG/M metagenome (GOLD analysis project Ga0209829, IMG submission 187311) | Freshwater microbial communities from Lake Croche, Canada to study carbon cycling - C_140205_EF_MetaG (SPAdes) (version 2) | ecosystem: Environmental > Aquatic > Freshwater > Lake...
GATCAGCCGGGCGTAGTGATAGAGGAAGGAGGATGTAACCGCTCCGCGCCCCATCTGTTTGAAGCGAATCAGCTCGGCGTCGGCCCGGGGCACACCCATGCGGTTGCAAACATTGAGCCGCGCGAGAGGGCCGACGCGATACATGCCGGCGGTCAATCCCAGAGGCAGATAATAGGGTGATTTCAAATAAGACGAGGTCTGGACCGATTCGCCAAGGAACTCCAGATAGCATTGGGGATCGAGTTGGTCGGCCACTGTGGCACCCAGGCTGTCGGTGAACCGCAGTTTGCCGCCATGATGTTCCCAGCTTCCGTCTGCGGTCACCATGCCCATGAAGAGCGAGGGGAAATTACCAAAGGTTTGAACCTCTTCCTGATGAGACTCGAGAATTTTTTTGAACAGGTCCAATACCGAGCCGGTGGTGGCGAAGGCCTCCGGCAGCCAAGCAAGAAGTTTACGCCGACCCTCCGCGCACAGGGCGCTGCGCACGCCTCCAGGCACCGCCCAAGCCGGATGGATCTTCTGACCGCCCACCGTCTGAATGACCTCCTGACCGAACTGCCGCAGTCGGATTCCAGCCCGGGTCAGGTCAATGTTGGACTTCATCAGACCGAACACATTGCGTTGGGCCGGCGGACTGTCCCAGCCGAGCAGGAGGTCGGGCGCACTGAGATGGAAAAAACTCAAGGCATGCGACTGCACAATCTGACCCAGATTGATCACCCGCCGCAGCTTTTCCGCGGCGGGCGGGATCTGAACGGCCATGAGCGCGTCGCCGGCCCGGGCCGAGGCCAGGAGGTGGCTCACGGGACAGATCCCGCAAATGCGCTGGGTGATGCCCGGCATCTCCGAATAGGGGCGGCCCTCGCAGAATTTCTCGAACCCGCGGAATTCCACCACGTGGAACTCCGCATCGGCCACCTGCCCGGCCTCGTCAAGATAAAGGCTGATTTTGGCGTGGCCTTCGATGCGGGTGACCGGATCTATGACGATGCGATTAAACATGTTGAAATTTCCATGCTCGAAAACAGGCGGAGGCAAAGCCGCCCCCCGTCATCCAAATTTCAAATCGGCCCGGACGGTCTGGGGCCCGCGCCCAACAGATGATCGAGCATCAAGCGGATTCGGGCTGCCGGCGGGGGACAACCGGGCAAAAAATATTCCACGGGCACAAGTTCATGCACCGGCACCACGCGGTCCAGTAGCCGGGGCACAATGCCGTCCATGTGTGGCAGAGTCGGGCGGTCTTGAGCGTGGTCGATATAGGCGCACTGCAAAACGGCCTCCGTATTCGCCGCGCCCAGTTGATTGCGCAGCGCGGGCACGTTGCCGGTGACGGCGCAGTCGCCAAAGGAGACCAGCACCCTGGTGCGCGATCGGATGTCGTGAAGCATCCGCACATGGTCTTCGTTGCAAGCCGCCCCTTCCACCAAGCAGATATCCACGCCGCCCGGGTAATGCTTCACATCCATCAGCGGACTGAAAACAATATCCACCTGCTCGGCGAGTGTGAGCAGATGCTCGTCCAGGTCGAGGAATGACATGTGGCAGCCGGAACAGCCGCCCAACCAAACAGTAGCCAGACGCGGTTTCATTCGGGCGGAATCCATTGTTGTTTTTGCCGCGCGTTGACGATGAACCCCAGGCGTGCGCGGTCGTGTTCCATTTCCCCGGCGGTGGCCCCTTTTTCAAACAGCGCCCCGGTCGGACAAGCCTGCACGCACTTTCCGCAGGAGGTGCAAGAGTCCGATTCCCCCCAGGGCAGATTGAGGTCGGTGATGATGCGGGAGTGGCGGCCGCGGCCGGCGACGTTCTTGGTGCCCGCACCCTCGACATGCCAACAGACGCGCACACAGCGGGTGCAAAGCACGCAACGGTTGTGGTCCATGCCGAATCGTTCGTGCGTGATATCAATATCCCAGTGCGGAAACCGGTATTCGTAACGGACATGGTCCATCCCGCTTTCGCAGGCCAGGGTCTGGAGTTCGCAATGCCCATTGGAGACGCAGGTGGCGCAAACATGGTTTCGTTCGGCAAAAAGCAGTTCGAGAATCATGAGTCGATACTGGCGCAGCCGACCGGTATTGGTGAGCACCTCCATTCCCTCGGCGACATGGGTCGTGCAGGCCGGAACGAGTTTGGTGAAACCGCCGATCTCCACCAGACACAGCCGGCAGGCACCCGGATCGTAGACTCCGTCCAAGTGGCATAAAGTCGGGATCTTGATGCCCGCCTCCCCGGCGGCGGCCAGAACGCTCACGCCCTCTGCCGCGCTGATCTGCCTGCCATCGATCATCAGTGTTTTTGCGCCCATAAAATCTCCCGTTATTTCTCCAAAGCCTCAGGGAATGGAGCCGCTCCGGTTTTGCCGGCCGGCCCGTAGGGGTCCGGATGGAGAAGCGCCTCATACTCGCTGCGAAAGAATCGCAAGGTGCTCAGGGTGGGATTGGGTGCGGTCTGGCCAAGGCCGCAGAGGCTGGTGTTTTTCACCATATCGCACAATTCCTCCAAGCGGATCAGGTCCTGTGCGGTGGCTTTACGCCGGACAATCTTGTCCAGCAGATGGTGCATCTGGACAGTGCCCGCCCGGCAGGGAACACATTTTCCACAGGACTCGTCCATGCAGAATTCCATGAAGAACCGCGCCACGTCCACCATGTTCGTCCCCTCATCCATCACAATCATCCCGCCGGAGCCCATTATGGAACCAAGTCTGCCTAGCGATTCATAGTCCACCGGGGTATCGAGATGCTGCTCGGGGATGCACCCGCCGGAGGGGCCGCCGGTCTGCACCGCCTTGATGCGGCGGCCATCGGGAGCGCCCCCGCCCATTGACTCGACGATCGTGCGCAGCGGGGTGCCCATAGGGACTTCGATCAGTCCGGTTTTTTTTATTTTGCCGGCGAGGGCGAAAACCTTCGTGCCCTTGCTCTTCTCCGTGCCGATTCCGGCAAACCAGTCCGCCCCCCGCCGGAAAATGGCCGGAACATTGGCCAGGGTTTCCACATTGTTGATGAGCGTGGGGCAGCCCCACAAACCGGATTCCGCCGGGAAAGGGGGGCGGGGGAGGGGTGTGCCGCGTTTGCCCTCGACCGACATCATGAGTGCCGTCTCCTCGCCGCAGACAAATGCGCCGGCTCCGATCCGCAGGTCGATGTTAAAATGGAAGGGGGACTCGAAAATGCCGCTGCCCAGCACCCCAATCTGCCTGGCCTGCTTGAGCGCAATCTGAAGACGCGCAATGGCCAGAGGGTATTCCGCCCGGACATAGATGTAACCCTGATCCGCCCCCACGGCGTAGGCCGCGATAGCCATGCCCTCCAGCACGCTGTGAGGGTCGCTCTCCAACACGCTCCGGTCCATGAACGCGCCCGGATCGCCCTCGTCGGCGTTGCAGACCACGTACTTTTTCACCCCGGCCGACTTGGCAACGGTCCCCCACTTGATTCCAGTGGGAAAGCCCGCCCCGCCCCGCCCGCGCAGCCCGCTGCGGACCATTGTCTCGACAGCGTCCTGAGGGGTTGCGTCATTGAGCACCTCATGCAAAGCCAAATATCCCTCGGCCGCGATATAGCCCTCGATTCGCTCGGGATCGATCCTGCCGCTATTGGCGAGCACAATACAGTGCTGCCGCGCGAAAAAGGCGGCCGTCATATCCGCCTGCGGAAGGCTGGCCTGAGGTGACTTCAATCCGGCCACAATGGATGGCGCGTCCCCCGGCGCGACCTTGACATAGAGCCGGTCGTCCGGATCGGCCTGGACCAGCGGGCCTTCACAGCAAAGTTTCAGACAACCCACCCGGCGCACCTCCACTTCATCCCGTAAGCCGGCCGAAGTCACCGCGGCCTCCAATCCTTCCAGCACCCGCTGGGAGGCCGCTGCCATGCAGCCCGCTGCCATGCAGCAGCGCAGTGTCAGGGGCTTGCGCGCCGCTAATTCCCTCTCTTTGATTTGCTGCAGATCATGAAGTGTCATGGCCGCCTCCATCGTCCGATTGCGTCCAGTGCCGCCCCGGGGGTTTGTCGCGGGGCGATCGCGCCATCATAAACCACGGCTGGCGCAATGCCGCAGGCCCCAATGCAGCGGGCGGTCAGGAGGGACACCCCGTTGTCCGGCGTGGTTTGACCGGCGGGGATTCCAAGGGTTTGCTGCACGACCTCCAGGATTTTGTCCGCTCCCTTGACGTAGCAGGCGGTGCCGAGACAGACCACACAGGTGTGCAAACCCTGGGGCTTGAGCCGGAAATGATGGTAAAAAGTGGCCACCCCATAGACCCGGCTGGGCGGCAGTTTCAGCTTGCAGGCCACAAACAAGAGAAGATCGGGCTCCAGGCATCCAAACAACTCCTGCGCTTTGTGGAGCACCTCGATAAGGGCATCTTGGCGGAACTGGTGTTTTTTGAGATGCACCTCCAGAATGCGGAAACGCGGGTCGCCGCTGGCATGCTTCATTACCTCGGTCAATCGACTTTGCTTGTGGTTGGATCGGGCGGTAATCATTTGCTGGAGCCGGCGCGGTCGGCGGTTTGTCCCCCTTCACAAACGCCGTGCTCGCGCCAGCCCTGACAAGATTAGGTTTAAGGCTCCGTCTGGCTCCCCTTAAATTGTGATTACATCGGCATTTCTTGCACAGCCCATGAGCCTTCATGATCCGATCGCGCCGGACCTGCACCGGGCCTGTCGGCGCTTTGAAGCGGCGGCTCAGACGGATGGCTCAATCGGCTTAGCACGGAGCGCAACCTGGAAGACAGCCGGGTTTGACTTGATGTGCGGGGGATGGTTTCTGGACTGAGTTGTTCACCGCCGTTTTTCAGCCGATGCGAACAACTCTAAAAACACTTGAGCCGCGCTGATTTCCATCTGTTTTTGACGGCGAACAACTTCGGCTGATTTTTTCAAATTTTACTTGTCACCCCAAGCAGTAGTGATAAATTTGACGCGTTCCCCCACTAATGGTGGGTGTTTTCTTCCACTGGGATAAAACAAAATCGTTTGGAACGAACCCGAATAACCAAAAGCCGCCCGAGCCGAGCGCACCTTACACACGCGAGGAAACCATGATAGACGCACGCGAAGAAACTTTGCCCACACCCCTGCCCAAGCACCGCCGCGGGACCGAATTGCAGGCAGGCCGCAGCAGCCGCAAAACAGCCCAGACGCCTTCCCGTTCGTTGCGCGTCCAGCGCGTGTTTAGCGATGCCAAGATGAAACCCTTTGACCAGTTGGAATGGGAGCAGCGCGTGGCCGAGATCACTGACGATGCCGGCAAGGTCATTTTCAAGCAGGAAAACGTCGAGGTGCCAAAATCTTGGTCCCAACTGGCCACCAAAGTCGTCGTCTCCAAATACTTCTACGGGGAGCAAAACACTCCCGAGCGGGAAACCTCGGTGCGCCAGCTCATCCACCGCATTACCCGCACCATTGCGGACTGGGGGGTGAAAGATGGCTATTTCAGCAAGTCGGACGGGGAGATTTTCTATGAGGAACTGACTTGGTTATGCGTGAACCAGTACGGGGCCTTCAATTCTCCGGTCTGGTTCAATGTGGGGCTCTACCATGAATACGGGGTCGGCAAAAACTCCGGCAAAGGCAACTGGTTTTTCAATCCCCAGACCGGTCAGGCCGAGCGCGCCAACACCCAATACGAATACCCCCAAGGCAGCGCGTGCTTCATCCAGTCCGTCCAAGACAACATGGAGGACATCATGCGCCTAGCCTACAGCGAGGCGATGCTCTTCAAATACGGCTCCGGCACCGGCACAGACCTCACCCCAATCCGCTCCAGCAGGGAGAAGCTCAGCGGCGGCGGGCGGCCCAGCGGGCCGATGAGTTTCCTGAAAGTCTATGACCAGGTGGCCAATGTGGTGAAGTCCGGCGGAAAAACCCGCCGCGCGGCCAAGATGAACACCCTGCGCGACTGGCACGGGGACATCGAGGAATTCATCGACGCCAAGCAAAAAGAAGAGAAAAAAGCCTGGGCGCTGATCGAACAAGGCTACGATGGCAGCTACAACGGGGACGCTTACGGCAGCGTCATGTATCAGAATGAAAACCTCTCCGTGCGCGCCAGCGACGAATTCATGCAGGCCGCTCTGGAAGGCAAGGAATGGTGGACCCGGACGATCACGAGCAACGAGCCGCTCCAGAAGAAAGACGCCAGCACACTCCTCAACAAGATTGCCGAAGGCACCTGGATCTGCGGCGATCCCGGCATGCAATATGACGGGGCCATCCAAAAATGGCATACCTGCAAGGGCACCGAACCCATTCACTCCACCAATCCGTGCAGCGAATACGTTTTCGTCAATAACACCGCTTGCAATCTCGCGTCGCTGAACCTGATGAAGTTCAAACGCGAGGACGGCAAATTCGAGGTGGACCGCTTCAAGGCCGCCGTGCGCCTGTTCATCACCGCCCAGGAAATCCTGGTGGACAATGCCAGCTATCCGACCAAGGAAATCGCCGAGAACTCACACGTGTTCCGCACCCTGGGCCTGGGCTATGCCAACCTCGGCTCCCTGTGCATGAGCTATGGATTGCCCTACGACTCGGACGGAGGTCGCGCACTCGCCGGCGCGATCACCGCGATCATGACCGGGCATGCCTACGAGCAAAGCGCCGAAATCGCCTCCAAGGTCGGCCCTTTTGCCGGCTACCACGACGCGCGTTGCTCCGGCGTTGCCATAACAGCGGCCAAGGACAACGTCGAGTCCATGCTTGGCGTCATCAAACTCCATCGCGACGCCGTGGAACAGATTCATCCCAGCGAGGAGTTCGGGTATTTAAAAGACGAGGCGCGCCGCTGCTGGGACCATGCGCTAGCCCGGGGTCAGGAAGCTGGCTACCGCAACGCGCAGGTGACCGTGCTGGCGCCCACCGGCACCATCGCCTTTCTGATGGACTGCGACACGACCGGTGTGGAGCCGGACATTGCGCTGGTGAAATACAAACTGCTGGCCGGGGGCGGCATGCTGAAAATCGTCAACCGCGGCGTCCCCGACGCCCTCCGGCGGCTTGACTACGGCGAGACCCAGATCAAAAACATCATCGCCCACATCGAAAAATTCGACACCATTGAGGACGTCGAGGAAGCAGGAGCCTCAATCCCTAGCGGACTCAATCCCAAGCATTTGGAGGTGTTCGACTGCGCCTTCAAACCCTATCGCGGCAAGCGCAGCATCAGCTATCAGGCCCATTTGAAAATGATGGGCGCAGCCCAACCCTTCATCAGCGGGGCGATCTCCAAGACCGTCAACATGCCCAACGAAAGCACCGTGGCGGAGATCCGCGATGCCTACATGGAAGCTTGGAAGATGGGATTGAAATGCGTCGCCATCTACCGCGACGGCTCGAAGCGCTCGCAGCCGCTCAACACGAAAAAGACCAACGAAGGCGGGGCCAAGACCAAGCCAGCCGAAAACGGCGTGGTCTCCGACCGGATCGAGGAGCTCGAAGCCGAACTGACCCAGTTGCGCAAACAGTCCGGCCAGCCCCTGCGCCGCCGGCTCTCCGACACCCGCACCGCCATCACACACAAATTCGACATCGCCGGCCATGAAGGCTACCTGACCGTCGGCCTCTTTGACGACGGCCTGCCCGGCGAACTGTTCATCACCATGTCCAAGGAAGGCTCCACTATCGGCGGCTTGATGGACGGGATCGGGACGCTCACCAGTCTGGCGCTGCAATACGGGGTGCCGCTGGAGGCACTGGTCAAGAAATTCGCCCACGTGCGATTCGAGCCGTCGGGTTTCACCAAGAATGCAGAGATCCGCAACGCGTATTCCATCACAGACTACGTCTTCCGCTGGATGGGCTTGCAGTTTGTGCCCGGATATCGCGAGAGCAGCGTCCAAGGGCGCAATCAGCCCGAGCTGGCAATCCCCGGCCTGCTGGAAGAACTCAAAAAAAAATTGAACCGCCCCGTCCCTGACCTCCCCGTTGCCGCAGATGACGCCATCCTGAGCATTAAATCCAACAATGGCAGGGGCAACGGGCATCAGGCGGTGCGCAAGCTCAGTGATTCCATTGCGCATTTTCAACAGGACGCTCCGACCTGTCCGAACTGCGGCAACGTGGTGGTGCGCAACGGGGCCTGCTACAAGTGCCTGAACTGCGGCGAAAGCCTCGGTTGCTCCTAGCCTCGGAGTGATGTCAGTTGCCCGGGCCCCGAATCCCACGATTTCGGGTCCGGGTTTTTCATACAGCGCCGCAGAGTTTCCCAAAGGGCTGCCGCAGGGAACACCCTCCATCGAAGGGCGACGCCGGCGCTTGGCCCGGATCGACTGCCCCCAAGCCGGTCGGATCCGGACACGTCGGCTTCAATAGGCGTTCAAAGTGTCCAGAACGGCTTTGATCCTGGAAACCTCATGGGTCCGGAACAAATCCGTTTTGCCCAACGCCGCCAGAACAGCGAAGAAAGACTCGGCGCCGCGCACCTCCTCGCCAAAGAACTCAAAAGCATGGGGCAGTGCGTGGCAAACGGGGAACCCGAGGGTGCGCAGACGGAAAGTGTTTAGAAACACCTGCATCTGATGCCGAATCCGGGTCGCACTGTCCTGCAGATTGCGGTAATAAAACCCCAGCCCCGGATCCACAAAAATTTTCCGCACTCCACAGGCCTGCGCCGTCTCGATCTGCCTGCTGAACTCATCGCGCATCCGCTCCAGCGGGTCGCCATTCAGATCAAAATCCCCAACCTCGCGCACATTCCTGCCTTGAACATGGCAAAGAATCACGGCTGCATCATGCGCCGCAACCATCCGAAAAAGCTCCTCTCCGCCCTCGGTGCCGGTCAGGTTGAGTACATTTGCCCCCGCCTCCAGGCAGGCCCGGGTCACCAAAGGTTGATAGGTCTCGACGGAGACAAGCAGGTTGGCTGCCCGCAATTCCCTCAGCACCGGAAGCAGTTTTGAATTTTGCGCCCCCTCCCCCACTCTGGCGGCGTTGGACAGGGTGGACTCGGCACCCAGATCAATAATATCCGCGCCTTGAGCGGCAAGCACATGGCCGCGCCGCACCGCACTTTCCGTGGTCAGACACACGCTTTCGCGATACCAGGATTCGGCGGAAAGGTTGACCACCCCCATCACGGCCGGACGGGACTGGAAGTCAAAATGACGGCCGCCAATAGGGAACGACCGAACCTGGGCGCCGGCCGCGGAACGATGGCTTTCAATCAATCCGGCCAGATGTTCAAGCGTCAACATTCCTTGCAAACTAACCGCCCCCCTTGCCAACGCCAAGAGAAACCTCTCCACCCCGCCAGCCGGCGGCATCTGACCTGGGCTGACTTTGCGCAACAGGGACTCGGCAGGCCGGATTTGCGACTTGACTCGGGGTCCCGGTGCTCGCTAATGTACTCATCAACGGTAAAGTTTTGCTGGGCAACCAGCGCGCCAAAGTCGGAAGATCAAACTTGCCGACTTTTTTGTTCCCCAAATCGGGTTTGCCGTTTGGAGCCATTATGAACGCCGATTTTTTAGCAGTTCTGGAATACTGGGAAAAGGAAAAGGGCATCAGCCGTGATGTCCTCATGGCGGCTGTACAGGAGTCCCTGCTCTCAGCCGCCAAAAAAGCAGTCGGCCCAGCCCGCGAACTGCGCGTCGCCATTGAGTCCAAGAGCGGCGACATCCGGGCTTTCGCAAAATTGATTGTTTCGGAGAAGGTCATTTCCAAGCACGATCAGATTTCCGTGTTCGACGCCCGCCGCATCAAAGCGGACGCCATCGCCGGCGAGGAGCTGGAGGTGGAAGTCACCCCCACAGGCTTCGGACGGATTGCCGCCCAATATGCCAAGCAGGCCCTGATGCAGCAACTGCGCCGCGCGGAAAAAGCCCAGATCATGACGGAATTCAAGGACCGGGTTGGAGAAATCATCTCCGGCACGGTGCGGCGCTTTGAACGCTCCGATGTCATGCTGGATCTCGGCAAATACGAGGCCGTCCTCCCCAGCCGTGAGCGGGTTCCCACCGAGGAATATCAGGTCGGAGAGCGCATCCGCTGCTATGTCAAGGCCGTGGAGCTGGGATCGCACGGGCCGGAGATCATTCTCTCGCGGGCTGATCCTCGCTTTGTGGTGAAACTTTTCCAGCTCGAGGTGTCGGAGATCGGAGATGGCACCATTGAGATCAAGGGCATCGCCCGGGAGCCGGGCTTTCGCACCAAACTCGCGGTTTATACCCGGGACGAAAAAGTCGATCCGGTCGGCGCCTGCGTCGGACTGAGAGGGCAGCGCGTGAAAAACATTGTGCGCGAGCTCAACAACGAAAAAGTGGACATCATCCGCTGGGATCCCAACATCCGTAATTTCATCAGCAACGCGTTGAACCCGGCCAAGCTCAAAAGCTTCGAGATCGACGAGTCCAAACGCCGCATCAAAATCCTGGTCAGTGAGGATCAACTCTCCCTGGCCATCGGCAAACGGGGCCAGAACGCCCGGCTGACATCCAAGCTGACCGGGTGGCAGGTGGACATTGACGCGGAAGTGGTTGTAACCAGAGGTTTTGAGGAAAAAGTCGCCGAGGCCGTGCAGTCCATGGCGTCCATCACGGGAATCACCCGTGAACAGGCCGACGCTCTGGTCCACGCAGGAATGACCCGGTTGGAAGATTTATTGCAGGCGGAAGCGCTTGATCTGGCCGACATCCCGCAGATCGGGGATCAGGCCGCCACGATCTTGGAAGCAGCCCGGGCCGAGGCGGCGCGGCGCGCGACTTAAGAGCCGCTGCTGAAAAGGCCGGGCGCCAGCTATTATGACTGGCGACTGGCGAAGAATTCCCTTAGCCTGAGGTGCCGGTGACAGCCAGCGCCACCTCCGTGTTTGTTTGGTCAGTGCTCAAAAGCCCGGTTCCAAAGCATGCAGACTGGCGTGCGCAGCATTTGGTTGGTGGAAAAAAAATATGCCCGTTCGTATTTACGATATTTCGAAGAAACTCGGTTTGGAAAACAAAGAAATCCTTTCCAAAGCGAAGGAGTTGGGCATTGTTGCCGCCAAGGTCCCGTCCAGTTCGCTGGATAAGATCACCGCTGAATATCTCGAAGGCGAGGTAATCAAGGCGCATCCCGAGATTGCCGCCCGCCTCTCCTCCCCGCCGCCGGTTCCCATCACACCCGCCGCGCCAATTGAGCAGCCCGTCATCGTCGTGGCTCCACCGCCGCCACCACCGGAGATCGTCCCGGAACCGCAACCCGCCCCGCAAGTGGCAGTCGCAACCGAGGCTCCCCAACCCCCGCCCATGGCGACCGGTGAGATGCCCCCCGCCCCGGTGGCAACCACGGAACCCCCCCCGGAAACTCCGGTGCCGCTCGAGGCCCCATCAATAGCACCGGTTGCCCCGGCGCCGGTTGAGCCGCACCCCTCGCCCGCCCCCGCCGAGGCGCCTCCAGCTTTGCCTGCGCCCCACGCACCCCCAGTCGTCAAAATCGGGGAAAAAGTCGGGTTCATCCAGCTGCCTCAGCGCCCGGGCCCGCGCGTTGGCGACAGGGTGGGAGGAGTAAAGCTTCCCCCTCCACCGGTCAAACGCCCCGAACAGGCCCGGCCAGAATTCCCCCGGCGCGGTGACATGCGCGGCGGACGCCCCCCCTTTCAAACAGGCCGGCCTCCCACCCCATCCTCCAACCGGCCTGGATCCAAACCCCCGGCACCGCAGGGAGCACCCAAATTCTCCCTGCCGTCCGATGCGCAAATCATCGTCATCAAGCCCCCAATCGTCGTCCGTGATTTGGCAGAACAACTCAAGCAGAAGCCCTTCAAGATCATTGCTGATTTGATGGAAGCGGGGGTCTTTGCCAATGTCAATCAGGCCATAGACGAGGTGACGGCCCAAAAGGTCTGCGCCAAATACGGTGTCCGTTTCGAGGTTGAAAAACGCGAGCGCGGCGGCGGCGTGGTTGTCGTCGAAAAACCTCTCGAACTCGACCAGGAAGACAAGCTCGAGGACCTCAAACCCCGCGCGCCGGTTGTCACCATCATGGGCCATGTCGATCATGGCAAAACCTCCCTGCTCGACGTCATCCGGAAGGCAAACGTCGCCAGCGGTGAGGCGGGGGGAATCACGCAACATATAGGCGCCTACACCATTTCTTTCCCCCACCCGGAGCGGAAGAATGAGCTGGCCCAAGTCACCTTCCTCGACACTCCGGGCCATGCCGCATTCAGTTCCATGCGGGCCCGCGGCGCCAACGTCACCGACCTTGTGGTGCTGGTGGTCGCCGCAAATGACGGCGTCATGCCGCAGACTCTCGAGGCGCTGAGCCATGCCAGGGCGGCCAAGGTCCCGATTCTCGTGGCGGTCAACAAAATCGACCACCCCAACGCCAACGCGCTCAAAGTCCGCCAGCAATTGCAGGACAAGGGACTGGTTCCGGACGACTGGGGTGGCGACACCATTTTTGCCGAAGTCTCGGCCCTCACCAAGCAAGGCGTGGACAAGCTGATCGAATTGATCCTGCTCCAAGCTGATCTGTTGGAGCTCAAGGCCAACCCGAACCGCAACGCCAAGGGCAACGTCATTGAATCCGGGCTGGAACCGGGCGGACCGACGGCCACCGTCTTGGTACGCAAAGGCACTTTGCGCGTCAGCGATGTCATCATCTGCGGCAAGTTTTACGGACGGGTCCGGGCATTGATCAATGAAGAGGGCAAACGCCAGAAGGAAGCAGGCCCCTCCGTCGCCGTAAAAGTGCTCGGGCTCAACGGCGTGCCCGAAGCAGGCTTGGAATTCAGCGTGGTCGAGGATGAAAAAGCGGCCCGGGATCTGGCCGAAGAGCGCGAACACACAGCAAAGGTGGCCGGCCAGGAAGCTTCGCGGTCCAAAGTCACCCTTGAAAACCTCTTTGCCACCCTGCACCAGCAGCAGAGCAAGGTCCTCAAGGTTGTCGTCAAAGCCGACACCCAAGGTTCCGTTGAGGCCATCGTCGAGGCGCTGAAAAAAATCGATTCGGACAAGGTCACTTTGGAGATAATCCATAGCGCCGTGGGCACCATCACCGACTCGGACGTCTCACTGGCTTCAGCTTCCAGCGCGATCATTCTGGGCTTCCACACCCGGGTGGACAGCGGCGTGGCCGACAAGGCCAAGCATGAAGGCGTTCAGATCAAGCTCTACGCCATCATCTATGAGCTGATTGACCATGTGAAGGAAGGCATGGCCGGCCTGCTCGATCCTATTCTCAAGGATATCATCGTGGGATCCGCCGAGGTCCGGAAAATTTTCGAACTCTCCAGCGGCATGCCTGTCGCCGGTTGCGTCGTCAGCGGCGGACGGATCGCCAAGGGCAAAGTCCGCATCCGCCGCCGCAAAGAGGTCATTTACGAAGGCATCACCCAATCCCTGCGCAGGTTCCAAGACGAAGTCAACGAGGTCCGCGCCGGAATGGAATGCGGTATCCGTATCGAGGGATTCAGCGATTTGGCAGTCGGCGATTTGATCGAGTGCTACGCGGTGGAGAAAATCGCCCAGAAGCTATGAACCAGCGGGGCGGCCGGCGGTGGCAAAGCACAGACTAACACCACCGCCGGCCCCAATCCATTCCCCACCCCTCATCCATGCCCAATCTGCGACACGAACGAGTCCGTGAACTGCTCAAACGCGAGTTGGGAGAAGCCATTCGCCGCGAGTTCAATGTCGAGGAGGTCGGCTTGGTCTCCGTCAACGACGTGGATTTGGGCGGCGACCTGAAATCGGCCGTGGTTTTCATCAGCATTCTGGGAAGCCCGGAACAGCAGAAACGCGCGCTGGCCAAAGTCAGAGCCAAGCGGCCCCGCCTTCAAGGCTTGGTCGCCCAAGCAGTCGTGCTGCGCTTCACCCCCACTCTTCGATTCGTCCTCGACACTTCCGTGGAGCGCGGCAACCGCGTCTTGTCCATTCTCGACGAAATTCAGACCGCTCAACCCGCTACCCAACCCGATCCGGAGTGAAGTCGCATCCCCAAATCATCGACCGGGTTCTGGAGGGGATTCGTTCGAGTGAAACCATCTGCGTCGTCGGTCATGTCCGCCCCGACGGGGACTGTGTCGGCTCCCAGCTCGGCCTGACGCTGGCCCTCCTCAACGAGGGCAAAAAAGCCGTCTGCTGGAACGAGGACCGGATTCCGCAGAAATACCGCTTTCTGGATCCGGATGGAGTGATCCAAAAACCCAAACGCGGCCAGGAGTTCGATTGCGTCATCGCCACCGACGCCGCGAGTTTTGAACGCTTGGGCGGCGTTGGAAAATGCATCGCTCAGCGCAGGCTCCTCATCAACATTGACCACCACGAGAGCAACACCCGCTTCGGGGATTTGAACTGGGTTTCCGCCCGGGAACCGTCCACCGGAGAGCTGATTTACCGGCTCCTCAAAATCGCCCGCTGGCCCATCACCCGACCCATCGCCGACTGCCTGTTCACAGCCATCTCCACCGACACGGGCTCCTTCCAATATCCCAGCACCCGCCCGGGCACCTTCCACGCCAGCGCCGAGCTGGTCACGCGCGGCGCCAATCTCGCCAAGATTTGCGACGAGGTTTACCAGTCGTATCCCCTCTCCCGCGCCCGTCTCCTGCGCCACGTCTACAGTCATTTCAAACTGACCCATGACAACCAGATCGCTTATTTCTGGCTCAAACAATCTGACTTGACCCGGGTGGGCGCTGAAAGCAATGACACCGAAGGGCTCATCGACCACATCCGGGCCGTGGAACCAGTGGTGGTGGCTTGTGTCTTCGAGGAAATGACTCCCGAACTGACACGCATCAGCCTCCGCTCGAAAAACGCACGTGTGAACGTCAACGAAATCGCCGCCCTGTTCGGCGGAGGCGGCCATCCCGCTGCCGCCGGTGCCCGCATCGCCGGCACCCCCTTGGCCACACAACGCAAGGTTGTCGCCGCCATCAAACGCGCCATCAACGCAGCCTCTTAATCTCATGCAGCCATTCTCCACGCTCGACGGCGCCGTGCTCATCGACAAACCCGCCGGCATGACATCCCATGACGTGGTGGATGAAATCCGCCGCTACTTCGGCATCAAAAAGGTCGGACACTGCGGCACGCTCGATCCCAACGCCACCGGCCTGCTGGTCATCGTCCTCGGACGCGGCACCAAACTCTCAGAGAAACTCATGTCGGACGACAAAGTCTACGAAGGCACGATCAAGTTCGGCGAGTCCACCGACAGCTACGACACCGACGGTGAGCTGACCGGGTCCCTTCCGGTGCCCCTGTTCACGTTGGACCAGTTGAATGAGGACGCCTCCACATTCATCGGCGACATCATGCAGATGCCGCCGATGGTTTCTGCCATCAAGAAGGGCGGAGTGCCGCTCTACAAACTTGCCCGCAAAGGGCTGGAAGTGGAGCGCGAAGCCCGGCTGATACACATCTATAACTTCCGCTTCACCGACTACCAGGAACCGGTGGGCACCTTCAAGCTGGCCTGCACCAAGGGAACCTATGTGCGCAGCGTCGCCCACGAGTTGGGTCAGAAAATCGGCTGCGGCGCCCACCTCGCCACCCTGCGCCGAACCGTCTCGGGTAAGTTCGATGTCGCCGACGCCAAACCCTTGGACCAACTAATCCAGTTGTCCCCGGCCGAGTTCGAAAAGCGCGTCATCCCTTTCCTCAAGCTGGTCGCCTCATGAGCCCAGAATCATAGCGGACCTGTCCCCGCTTTTCGCACACCAGGTCCAACCCTTGATCCGTCGATGAAACTCGTCCACACCGCCGCCGAAGTCCTCCCGGGCAAACGCAAGGTCTGTCTGGCCATCGGGGTTTTTGACGGAGCCCATCTCGGCCACCAACAAATCATCCGCCAGACCGTCTCCGATGCCCGGCAGCAAGACGCCCTCGCGCTGGTCGTCACCTTTGATCGCCACCCCGGTTCCGTGGTGGCCCCGGACCGGGTGCCCCCGCTGCTCTATTCCTTGCCCCAAAAATCCCGGGCCCTTGAAGCCCTCGGAACAGATGCCTTGCTGATAATCCGTTTCGACCAGGCTTTTAGCAGCCAGCCCGGAGAGACCTTCATTCGCCAATTGGCCGACGACCTGGGACGGATCCACAGCATTTGTGTCGGCGCGGACTTTGTCTTTGGCCACCGGCGCAGCGGGAATGTCGCCTTGCTGCGACAACTAGGCTCCACACTGGAATTTGAGGTCCACGGATTGCCTGCCGTGGCCTTGGACGGGCAAACGGTCAGCAGCACGAGGATTCGCGAAGCGGTTTCCCGGGGCGATTTTGACGCCGCCACACACATGCTCGGCCGCCCCTATTCCATCGCCGGCCCGGTGGTTCACGGAGACCGCTTGGGGCACCAGCTCGGCTTTCCCACGGCGAATCTCGAGATGACCGGCCGCATGCTTCCGCCCAACGGGGTTTACGCCGCCAACGTGACCCTGTCCGGCAAACTCTTCCAAGCCGTCTTAAACATCGGTCACAGGCCCACCCTCAACTCTCCCACTCCCGTCACCAGAGTCGAAGCGCATCTCTTGGATTTTTCGGGTGACCTTTACGAGCGCGAGCTGGAGGTGTTTTTTGTCCGCAAGCTGCGGGACGAGCGGAAATTCCCCTCGCTCGACGAGCTCAAGGCCCGGATCTCCCTTGATATCGCCGAGGCTCGGAGCGCTTTGACAACCGGCCCCGGGATTTCCCTTTGAACAACCACGCACACTTTGCTGTCTGTCTTTGTTGTCAGTTTGACCGTAGATTTTAAATCCAATCATGAGCACAGGAATCAACGCGATTAACGAAGCGGTACAGGAGGCCGGCGCCTTCACCCGCCCCCTCTTCAACGAACTGGGCAAGGTCATCGTCGGTCAGAATTACCTCACCGAACGCCTGGTCATCGGACTCCTCGCCAACGGCCACGTCCTCCTGGAAGGCGTCCCCGGCTTGGCCAAAACCCTCGCCGTCAAATCCATGGCCAATTGCATCAGCGTGAGATTCTCACGCCTCCAATTCACCCCGGACATGCTGCCCGCCGACGTCATCGGCACCCAGATCTACAACCCCCAGTCCGGCGGCTTCACCACGCGCCGCGGACCGGTCTTCGCCAACCTCGTTCTGGCCGACGAAATCAACCGCGCACCCGCCAAGGTCCAGAGCGCCCTGCTCGAAGCCATGCAGGAAAAACAGGTCACCATCGGCGACCAAACCTACAAGCTCGATGAACCCTTCCTCGTGCTGGCCACCCAGAATCCCATCGAGCAGGAAGGCACCTATCCACTGCCCGAAGCCCAGGTTGACCGCTTCATGCTCAAACTCAAAATCGGCTACCCGACACGCGCCGATGAACGCCAGATCCTGGAAATGATGGCCAAAACCTCCGGCACACCCACCTGCAGCGCCGTCGTCACCCCCCAGGAAATCCTCAGAGCACGCCAGGTCATCAACGACATTTACGTCGACGACAAGGTCAAGGATTACATCGTGGACTTGGTCTGCGCCACACGCGACCCGGACCATTACAAAATCGCGGTCAAGGAATTCATCCAGCTGGGGGCCTCCCCCCGCGCAACCATCGCTCTCACCTTGGCCTCCAAAGCCTACGCCTTCCTCAAAGGTCGCGGCTATGTCACGCCCCAGGACGTCAAAAGCATCGGCATGGACGTGCTGCGCCACCGCGTCGCCATCACCTACGAAGCCGAAGCTGAGGAAAAGACCAGTGAGACGGTCATCCAAAAAATCTTCGACGAACTGCCCGTGCCGTGAGTCGGAGTCGTTTTCCAGCTCTGATCCCCCCGGAAGTGACGCAATAAAGAGCTTAATCGCGCAGCCGGAGTCATTCGCACCAAAGCCGCGGAATCCGATTCCACAGGAAACGGGGCCCGGCTCGGCACACCAACCCTTCGTTTCGTTTTCCGTCCCGCTTTCAGCCTTTACCATTCCTGCCTTGGGCTGCTGCGAGAATCTTAGTTGCCCGAATAAGAGTAGGTGTCGAAATGCAGTTTGATATCCGTAACGGTCTGCGTGAACCGGTCCAAGCCCACCGTGGGATCATAAAGCAGGCCGTAGCCGGGAATGACAAGCTTCCATTTGGTGTTCCAAGCGGACCGGCCTATGAGCCGGTTGTTGGTGTATTGCGAACGCATCAGCGTCCCGTTCTGACCGTAAAGGGCTTGACTGAAACACGCCGGATCCGACACCGGGCGAAAGGCCTGGTGCTTGCGAATGACGAAAAGCGGCGTGCTCAGCGCGTCGGCAGTCTGATAAAATCCGCCGCTGGCAAACTGGGCCGCCCCGATGTTGAACGGCAACGGAATAGACACGTCATCCACACTGAAGTTGCGGATGATGCTCGTGTCTCCCATGGGCGGGGTGCGCATGACATCCTGCCCGCAAGGGATCAGATACACGATGGGGGTGGCAATAAGGCCCAGCAAAGAACTATATGCCAGATTCGGGTCGGGCGGCGTCACACTGGCCGGGAGAAGGTTGGCCGGGGGATTATCCATCCCCTGATAGCCGATGAAAGCAACACCAACACCGAAGATCTTGGTCGCAAATGCGCTGGAAATCAGGTTGTGGTCGCCAGCCCCGGCAGGTTGGCCGAACAGGTTGAGGCCGTCGGTGATCGTGGTGCTGAACGGTAGCACGATGCCAGGCACTGAAACCCCCGCACCCTTATTGATCTGCATGCAATAACGGACCACATCCGGGTCGGCCATGATGTCGGGAATTCGATTGCGATTGAGGACGTCCTGCCAGTTGCTCAGGTTGTTGGTGTCCAACCCTATCTTGTAGTTCTCGGCCCTCATGGAGACGGTGGTGCCGTAGGCGTCGGGATTGTTGAATCCCAACCGGCCCTTGACCACGTCCCAATCGGCTTTCATCTGGGCCAGAGCCGTGGACAAGCCGGGGTCGCCGTTGGCGCTGCCGCCGTATTGCGGCTGGCCGTTTTGCACCACACCCAAGGAGCGGGAGGAAACAATTTTGTTCAGATATCCCCGGCCGGCACTTGTGTTGAGCAAGCCGGTCTCGAAATCATACGCGTTGGCCGCCAGAAACGCGTAGCGCGAGGCCATGTCAAACAGTGTCTTATAGCGTTCCAGCTTCTCGTTGCGGAAAACGCGGAAGGCGGCGTCGCGATTGCGGAAACCCTGCACAAGCGCGGCGGTCTTACGACGGTTGGCCATGCGC